>Ga0056115_1000203_pt1 | contig 29846 bp, 22 predicted proteins | sample WorMetOlspDAHAB1_FD_77007 | JGI IMG/M metagenome (GOLD analysis project Ga0056115, IMG submission 77007) | Marine gutless worms symbiont microbial communities from Max Planck institute for Marine Microbiology, Germany - Olavius sp. DAHAB.1 ...
ATTGTGATTTATTTGTTATTTTAAATTTGGCATTTGTAGTTTGTGATTTCAAATATTTGCGCATGCTTCATACCGTAATTAATAAAAGGCTCAGCAGAAACAAATCAGGCTCCGACAGCAAAGGTATTAAGAGCCTCAAGACGCCAAATAAAACTTAGTTCTACTTCCTTCAGCCTTCCGTCCCACCTTACCTTCTTCCTCCAACAGCCTTAAATGTGAAATCGCCTCTCCGGTGGCAAACCATCTTTGGGCAACCGGGAAATCCTTCCAGTCATCACACTTTAAATCCCAGGTCATGCGGGATGCCACCTCAAAAGCGGTCATGGCCCCCACGTCGAGTATCGTGATTACCTCGGCCAGCCGCTGGGCATGATGACTTTTAAGCTCCTCGATTCTGGCCCGATGATCTGTAATGAGACGCCGATGTCCGGGCAAAACCAGATCGACCTGCAACCCGGCTGTCTTATCCAGGCTTGATAAATAGTGTTTTAGCGGATCCTGGGTATCCGACCAGCATTGGATGTTGGGTGTGATATCTATTAATATATGATCTCCTGCTATCAGGAGTTTTTTGTCGGGCTCGTACAGACAGGTATGCCCCATGGTATGCCCGGGGGTTGCGACACATCTGAAGTGATAATCGCCGACCTGAATCTGATCGTCATCTTCAAGCACCTTTAATTCCGGAATCCACTCGGTGCCGTATTTGGCACCGGGATGTTTGTCCAGAGCAGCGCGCAGCTCATTTTCAGGGAATCCGTTTCGGCCGGCATACACGATCATGGCATCGAAGCCTTCCCAGGACTCCATCAGTTCTTTTTCCGGTCGACTAAAATATACGTTAGTGGATGCTGTCGCGAGTTTAGCGACCAGACCAAAATGATCCGCATGCAGATGCGTAATAAACAGATCCGTATTCGCAAGATCGACATCGATCTTGCGCAATCCGGCCTGCATGGCCTCGAGGCATTCTTTGCGGTTCAGGCCGGTATCAATGATCAAGCACCTTTCAGAATCACGAATTACGTAAGAATTCAAATATTTCAAAGGACTTTCCGGCAACGGGATTTTTAACCGAAACAGGTTCGGCAGCACTTCTTCGCACATGGTTCAGTACCTGTAAAAACGCAGTTTAAATGTGTCTAGTTTGACTAGATGACAATCAGTTCTGCTCTAGCAGCAGAGTGCAAAGGGCATGGTGCATAGTGCTTAGCGCAGAAATAACAATCCGTCATAACGAAGAAACCAAATATAGGGTATCCGGATTTCCTTTTTCCCAAATTCGCTTACCCTAGACTCATCCTTCACTTGCCCTGCCTTTGAGCTTTCAGCCTTGAACTTTGAGCTTAGTCTTTTGAGCTTTGAGCATAGGTCTTCCGGCATCCAGTACCCAGTACCCAGCATCCAGTATCCAGTATGAGGAAGCACCATGCAATAGATGATTGGCCAATAAAAGTCAACTGTCAATCCCGCCAAAAGGATCTGAGACGCAATGTAATGGATAAGAATTGATGGGAGACGATTTGACCAGATTTGATTGTTATTGATTGTACGCTTAAATACAAATTACACATCGAGCTATCATTAAAATTGTAAAAATGCATACAATTATCGAGGCAAGGGGCGCGTGCCACGGACAGATTTGCCGGGCTTCCCGCTTTTCAGACCGATTGCTGCTTCACCCTTTCAGCTGTCGGTTAGATGCTCGCTTCCGATTCCCGGCTTTTGGCCGACCCTCCCGGTTTAGAATAGCTCTGGAGAGATTGGCTGGCGAGTTGGGCCTCAGTTGATTCAGGGTATTTATTGCGGATTAGATTCAGACAACGATTGCCTTTCATTGCCATTCCTTTCTGGCTGTATGCTCTGGCAAGTTTAAGCAGTGCGGTCGGAATTCCCGGAGAGTCGGGCACTTTTTTCAGCAGCATGGTCAAGATTTTCACCGCATTTTCCAGGTCGCCCGTAGCAGCAAACATCATACTGAGTTGCGTATATATTCGGGGAGAAAGACGGGGCTGGCTGGTGTTACGGATATATTCGTCATAGATCTGGTATGCTTTCTCATATGTATAGTGGCTGCGAGTGAGTTCGAATATCAATTTTTTAGTCACCTGATGGAATTTTTCATCCTCGGGATCCAATTTGTGTACATTAAAAAGATGGGTCAAGGCATCGATATTTTCAGGTTCCCTGGCCAGCACTTTCTCCAGTATCTGGCGACCCGCTTCAAGATCAAGTTCGGCGATATGCTTCAACGCCTTTTCTAACAGAGGGGCAATTTCGTCGACCGGGGTATCTACGATCACATCTTGATTAAACCCAAAGGAAAATTTAAGACACACAACGCCAAACACAGCCCCACCGACCAGCCCTCCGATATGGGCCACGTAGGCCACATGAGATGCACCCGGTCCAAACAGCTGATATATTTCGTTTCCGATCCAGACCGGCAGCAGAATAATGGCTGGTATTTTCAGATAATTAAAGTAGAATCCCAGTGAGTAAAAAATTTTAACCTTTTTCTTGCCGAACAGCACTGCAAAGGCGCCCATCAGGCCGGCGATGGAACCGGACGCACCCACCAGCGGGATGGTACTGTTCATGTAAATCAGCCAGAAAAACCAGACCGCAAACAGCCCGCCGACGATATAAAGCACCGCATACTGCAGGCGCCCAAGCCCCATTTCCAGCATGCAGCCGACAATCCACAGGAAAACCATGTTGCCCAGCAAATGTCCGGTACTGCCGTGCATAAACATATAGGTAAAGGATGTCAGCAGGGATTTTTGGTCCGGAATAAAGCCGTATTTACGAGAGGTTAGCTGTGAAGACTTCAGCTTATATTCGGTTGTTAGCTCCTTCCACTCAGCAAATACCGGATCGGAACGGGTGATGATTTCCTCACTTTTAAGCTTTTGCTGGAAAAGCCGATCCCCCTGCATGGCCAGATAGTTATGGACCAGGGTTTCTTCATCGAACTGATCCTCGGTCACAATCTCCACCGGCTCCTGAAGACGGCCGTCACGATAGGCGATATAGTATGAAATCTCGATATTGGCCATGCCGGAGGTAAAATAATATTTCGAAATCTCACGTTGTTTATCCATATCTCCGGCCTGGAGCCAAAACCAAACCAGGCAATTTATCAAAACGATGGCGATTGTCACAATCGGCGGATTGCGCACGCTGATTTTTCCGGTCAGTGGAATTATGAACATGATTGATATTTAAGGGTTTTAAGGTTTAGCATTCAACGTTCAGGGTTAGGACTATCGATAGATTCCTTATTCTCTTCCGGGGAAATTAATACTTTGGACCAAGCCCCCGGATCGTTATCAAGGCCACACATATATTCGGTCAAAACCAACCGAACTTAAGCAAAATCTATTCGATATTTGGTGCTCAACTTCATGCAATTTGGGAATTTTTATGACACTGCAACTGTGGGTGGGAGTGGCTTATCGCCACGATCAGGGTTACCTGCTCAACCGAGTTTTTCAGTTTTCAAAGAAAAATGTTCAACGCTGAATATGTTGTTATTAAGGCCGGATTAATTATCTTTTATGGATCGGCACATAATCGGTTTCAGGCGGACCGGTGTAAATCTGACGGGGACGGCAAAGTTTCCAATTGGGATCATCCTGGCTTTCTTTCCACTGGGCAATCCAGCCCGGAAGCCGGCCGATGGCAAACATCACCGTAAACATATTGGTGGGGATACCGATAGCGCGCAGAACGATACCGGCGTAAAAATCGACATTCGGATAAAGGTTGTGGTCGATGAAATAGGCATCCTTCAGGGCGATCTCTTCCAGATCCTTGGCGACATCGAGCAGCGGATCGGAAATATTCAATTTCTCCAGCAGCGAATCACACATCTTTTTCATTATTTTCATGCGTGGATCAAATGTCTTATAAACCCGGTGACCAAACCCCATTAACCGGAACGGATCCGTTTTATCCTTGGCCCGCTCGATGGCCTGCTTCATATTCTTGTTTTCAGCAATATGGGTCAGCATATCAATCACGGCCTGATTGGCACCGCCGTGCAGGGGCCCCCAAAGGGCCGCTATCCCGGCGGAAATAGCGGCATAAAGCGTCACGCGCGCACTTCCGACCATCCGCACGGCGGATGTCGAGCAGTTTTGTTCATGGTCGGCGTGCAGAATCCAGAAGACACTCAAGGCTTTGACCACAACCGGATCGATATCATAGGGCCTTACCGGTGAATCAAACATCATATTCAAAAAATTGGCAGAGTAGGCCAGATCCGGTCTTGGATAGACCATTTTGTGACCCCTTGAAATTTTATATGACATGGCGGCCAGGGTCCGGACCTTCGAAAGCAGCCGGGTAACGGTCATGTTGATCTCTTCTTCCAGATTCAGCAACTCGGGATAGAAGCTTCGCAGGGCATTGACCATGGAAGAAAGTATCCCCATTGGATGGGATGAACGGGGATAGTTCTCATAGAAAGCGCGCATGTCCTCGTGCACCAGGGAATTATCATTAAGCAGAACAGAAAAATCATTCAATTCCTTTTGGTTCGGCAATTTCCCGTGAATAAGAAGATAGGCGGTCTCCTTAAAAGTTGACTGTTCGGCCAGTTGCTCCACCGGAATCCCCCGGTACCGCAAAATCCCCTTTTCACCATCCATAAAGGTGATGACGCTGGTGCAGCTGCCGGTGTTGCCGTAGCCGGTGTCAAGGGTTATCAGACCGCTTTGAGCCCGAAGCTTTGAAATGTCGATGGCCTTTTCGCCTTCAGTTCCCTCGACTACCGGAAGCTGATATTCTTTTCCGCCGTATATTAATTTAACAAATTCAGTCATGATACCCATCGCTTTCTTATTAATGGTGAATTCCAACAAAACTAAGGCTTACAGAGCAGCCAAACTCCCTGCCGCTAGATACACGTGCGCAGATAAGCGGTTTATATACCTCAATCGCAATACGGGGTCAAGCAACTGTGGGATTTAGGCGTTTAGCGGCACCATTTCGACATTTTGTTGTCGATGTTAACCCACCTGCGTTGATATAAGAGGTTTCACGTGTCAGTGTTCAGGTGTCAGGATTTAGCACCTCGGTTTCCTGACACCCGAAACCTGATACATGAAACCTATATTCTATAAACTACGCCATAGCTGCCCGGCAGGGGCCACTTTTTCCGAGCACAGTCTCGGAAAAAGCGCAGTTATCTTATCTGACCATCTGATTGAAGTTGTTTATAAGCTACTTTGACGTTACCCTGCAGCCAGGTAATATTTACTTGTTTCAGGCTCTATGATAATTATCTTCAAGGTTCCGATGTTAATAGCATTGTTAATTCAACAAGGAGTCCCTGATGTCTTTCAAAGAGAACCTGTTAAAGAAAATTCAGATCGGTCAATCAGCCCGCAAGGTGATAGCATCATTCGGGCCGCCCGGAAGCCCGGGCAAAATTGATAAAGACGCTATGCGCAGCCTTCTGGAAATGAGCCCCTATCGATATCAGAAGGAAAGAGACCTCGATCTTTTTATCGAAAAACTTGACGGCCAACCGGATAAAATCCTGGTACTGGACAATGAACTGCCCATATACCGGACAACGGTTGAGGATGTGGTCATTCGCAAAAGCCCTTATACCAAAGAAATGCTGCGCATCGGCAACATCATAAAGATTTTAAAGGATTCCGACGTCAAAGTCAGCCGCCGGGAGGAGTCGGTCCAATTCATTCAAAAAGAATGCATCGAACGTCTGGATCTAAACTACCATGCATCAGATATTGAAATGATCGCCAAAGAAGGCGCCGATTCCCTGGAAAATGGCTATAGCGACGGTATTTTGGAAAGCCTCGCTTTATTCGCGGAATTGCTGGGCTATCAACCGCCGCCCGGCGCATTTCGGATTCGACACCATGAAATCTGCGGGGCCGTGACCGAAAAACAAAGCGGCGAAACAGCGTATGGACCGGCAGTGATCTTAAGTCTGATCGATAATTCGCTGGGAATAATAGAAGATCAAATCAGCAGCCTTGATAAGGCAAAAGTGGCGTATTTTCACCAGGTGGCCCGGGGAAAGCAAAAGCCTGATATCGAGGGGCAGGAAGTGTTTCGGTATTTGAAGGAAGCGGTTTTAAGGCAACCGACAGATTAGCAGTTCAGGGTGTATTTGTTTGGAAGTCTCTATTGAATTGGGTTCAGGTGTCAGCACTTCCCCGGTGAGATACAGGTACCAGGTTTAATTGGATATTCCGAAATTTCTATATTATCTTTCCTCATTGTCAGCCCCACCTTCTGAAACCTGACACCCGACACCTGAAACCCAGTACCACGAAAGAACATTTATATTGGTTAACCGCGATAAATGTCAGTATGGGTGAATATATCCACCCCGGCTACGGTATTTACAGCCGATAAACAATCGGCTTACCATCCGAATCAATCTCGATTCCGATCGTATCCCCCGTTTTGAATCCCAGCCGCTTAAACTCTTTAACCATCATCTCGTGCTTGTCCATTTTCCAGAATACTGACCATAAGGGGTTGCGAACCGTATCGATTCCGTAGGCATCGTGGCCGCACATATTAAGCCTGAATTTATCTTTGGCAATCAGGGTGTCGGATTCCGATAAAAAATAATCGATCTTGTATAAATTATCATGCAGGGCTCTTGAGAGAAGGGGCTGAAATTCCGGAAAATCGTCCAGGTAATGATTGGCAATCTGGTAAAGATCTTCAGGCTCTTGAATCGACAAGCCCAGAACGCAAAAGCGCTGATGTCTCAAAGAAAATTCTTCTAGACCGGCTTGATATCGAGTGATAATATCCAGAATATCTTCAATTGCAAATTTCGAGTCCCCTTCACCCATCACAAATTCTTCGCATTTACCAATGACTTTTAAATAGAAGGCCTTATTGTCCATTACATAAACAGGCCGCTCGCGATGCCGCCTTTTGATTCTGACCCGGTTGAGCCCATCCAGCTTGATCGATCTTTCGCTTTCTTTTTGTTCAAGGGTTTCGATGTGGGAAATGTCTTTGGCCTGGACGACATAAATTTCACCTTCTTCCGAAACCACATATTCGATTTCACACCGATGGCCTAAGTGTTCCTGTATCTCTTCGGACAAGTCGATTAATCTTCTGTCATGGGGGGTGTTGGTAATGTAAGGTTCACGCAGGACTTTATGGGCTCTGTCGCGGCAGTAGCCGAATTCCCAATGATCCCCGATCATTTTGGCCATAACACTGGTGCCATTGACAAAGGGCATGACAATCACCCCCATATCGGCCGGATTAATCTCAGGAGCATTGTTAAATTTCTGCTGCCTTTTAATGGTCAGCTGTTTGGCCGTTTTTGCCAGATTAATAATTTTTTTTCTGGCATATTGGATGCCGCCCAGATCCGCATACGTTTCAAGGGAATCAAAAGTTCCCCCTTTGAAGAATTCTTCCTCCGGGTGAACGCTTCGCGCAATGACCTTAAAGCTTTCGCGGTGATTTTTTAAAAACGCCTCCAGCGCTGCAAAATTTTCGGTTTTAAAGTCGGCCGCGGAAACATAAACAAAATCCGGGATGTTGAATTTTTCATTCCGCAATTGTTTCAGAAGCCTGGCTTTTTCAGGCAATTTGGTATCCATCGTCGTCCTCAAAAGAATCTTCTTCACCAAGACCGGGAATTTGATATTCTCAATGAAATTAAGGTAAAAACAAGTGTTAAAATAAATACTATTTTACTAGTGTCAAACCACTGCCGGCCTCCAACAGGCTTAAACCTGAAGAATACGGGCCCGGCACGCTCTCCGTTGAGTTGTTCCTGGAAACATCCGGCGTACCGGAGTCATGGTTTCTGGGAGAAAGTATAAATAAAATTATTTTTCTTTTCCCCTGCTTATTGCTTTTGATAATAGTAGACAAAAATATTTCTTGACCGCGGCAGTCTATAATCCGTAATATTGCGAGTCATCAGATAGATAATGCAGTCGTTATTCACTCAAAGGCGGGTGCCCGGTCGTTAGAGAGACTTTTTGCGGCTCCATCAACCGTGAACCCTGAACCCAAAACCCGGAACCCGGAACCCACCACCCTTAAACCACAATGGCCCAAAACATATCAACCTATTTAGGCTGGCCTAAAAACTACAGCCGCAACAGCCTGAAAGCCGATATCCTTGCCGGCCTGACAGTGGCCCTGGTCCTGATTCCCCAGTCCATGGCCTATGCCGAATTGGCCGGGTTGCCGCCGTATTTCGGGCTCTACGCCGCTTTTCTGCCGCCCATGGTGGCCGCCTTGTTCGGTTCCAGCCGCCAACTGGCGACCGGACCGGTGGCGGTGGTTTCGCTGCTGACGGCCTCAACCCTCGAGCCCCTGGCCACGGCCGGAAGTCAGCAATACATTGCCTACGCCATCTTGCTGGCGCTGATGGTCGGTGTATTTCAATTCACACTGGGGGTATTGAAGCTGGGGCTGGTCGTAAATTTTATATCCCACCCCGTGGTTAACGGCTTTAGCAACGCAGCGGCTCTTATTATCGCGACTTCCCAGTTGCCTAAATTATTGGGCATCCACGTGGACAAGGCCCCGCACCATTACGAAAGCATCTATCGGGTCTTCCAAACCGCCGGACACTACCTGCACTGGCCAACCTTATTTATGGGGACGCTGGCCTTCGCCATAATGTATGGATTAAAGCGGTTGTCTCCCAGGCTGCCGAATGTTCTGGCGGCCGTTGTGATTACCACGATTCTTTCCTGGAGTCTTGGGTTTGAGCACAATGTCGTGGTGGATATTTCAAAGATCCGCTCCGATCAAGTCGGACAGACGATAAAAAAATTCAACCGGGCCCTCGAATCTGTGGCCCATCTGTCAGAAAAACGGGCCAGACTGATCCAACGATACAATGCCGCCAATCGCTCGACCGATAAGCTGGCAGAACTTGAAACCCGGCATGCGGCGGAGCGTGTCACCCTGCAAATTGAACAATTCAAAACCGAGGCCCAAATCTACCGCAGGCAGCTGCGTCGATCACTGCTTGAGAGCGTCCGGGAAAACGACGGCTCGCGGTCTTTTTATCCCATCAACGAGTTTGCCGATCGCAGCCGCGTGGACCATCGCGTATGGCGCCTTCGGACGGGCAACGCCCCCCTGCCAACCGCCCGCTTGCAAATTAGCGGCGGCGGAAATGTCGTCGGCAACATCCCCCGGGGCCTGCCCGCCTTTTCCATGCCCGAATTTGACTATCACGTAATCATGCACCTGTTGCCATTTGCGGCCATTATCTCATTGCTGGGATTTATGGAGGCCATCTCGGTCGCCAAGGCCATGGCCGCCAAAACCGGCCAGCGGCTGGACCCCAGCCGGGAGCTTATCGGCCAGGGTCTGGCCAATATATGCGGTGCCGTTGCCAAAAGCTACCCGACTTCCGGGTCCTTTTCCCGATCGGCCGTCAACCTTCAATCCGGCGCCGTCTCCGGCCTGTCCAGCATATTCACCAGCCTGACGGTGGTCGTCGTACTGTTGTTGTTCACCCCGCTTTTCTACCATCTGCCCCAGTCGGTGCTGGCGGCAATCATTATGATGGCGGTCGTAGGGCTGTTGAATGTCAAAGGATTTATTCATGCTTGGCAGGCCCAGTGGTATGATGGCGCCATTTCCATCATTACTTTTATCTGCACCCTGGTGTTTGCCCCGCATCTGGATCGCGGTATATTGATCGGCGCCGGTCTGTCGATTCTCGTTTTCCTTTACAAAAGCATGCGGCCTAAAGTTGTCGACCTGTCCCTGGATATCGACCGCACCCTGCATGATGCAGTCGCCAGCGGCCTGGAGGAGTGCCGTTATATAGACGTGGTTCGATTCGACGGCCCCTTGTTTTTCGCCAATGCCAGCTATCTCGAGGATCAGATCCGAAATCGCCGGCGCTCGAAAAAAGATCTCAAACACATTATCATCCAGGCTGGCAGTATCAATGATATTGACTCATCCGGGGAAGAGGCATTATCTTTGACGGTGGACCGGGTCCGAAGTGCCGGAATCGATCTTTCAATGAGCGGAGTGAACCGAACCGTCATGAAAGTTCTCAGGCAAACCCATTTGATAATAAAAATCGGCGAGGACCACATCTACCCGACAATCGAAAACGCCATCAATGCGGTTCATGAAATGACCCATCGCGGCGGCCTGGAAAAGGATTGTCCGTTGACAAAGGTCTGCCGCATTAACCGGCCGCCCCGGTCAAGGGAGAATTAAATGCCGATTATAACCATATTCAGCGGTGGATTCTGTCAGGAAGACCCGATAATCAAGGAGACCGTTGCGCGCACCGGATACCGACACATTACCGACGACGATATCGTTGCCGAAGCAAGCCGGCGCTCAACCATAGCGCCAAGCAAATTAAAGCGGGCCTTTTCGGCCAAGACCTCGGTCTTCAATAAATTCACCCTCGAAAAAGAACGCTCCCGGGCTTATATCAGGCTGGCGCTCGCCGATTTGATCGCCGCCGACAACGCTTTGATCACCTGCTTTGCCGGGCAGCTTGTTCCGGCAACGATCAGCCATACCCTCCGAGTGTGTTTGATCGCCCCCCTGAAGTATCGCACGGCCGCCGCCGCCGAACAGCTGGGCATATCGGAAAAAGAGGCCGCCAGACAGGTTCAGCGGCGCGAAGAAGACTGTTCGTACTGGATCGAGGCCCTGTTCAGCAACGGCGATCCCTGGGATCCGATTTTGTATGATATCGTCATTCCGGTTGATAAAATGTCGCTGCCGGATGCGGCAGCCCTGATCGAGGACAATGCCGCCAAGGACATTATCCAGCCGACCGCCGATTCCAAACAGGCTCTGGCGGATTTCCGGCTGGCGGCTGAAACCGGAGCGGCCCTGGCGCAGCAGGGCCATATCGTACAGGTTGGTGCTCAAAACGGCGCCATTACATTGACCATCAACAAGCATGTTCTGCGGCTAAACCGTCTCCAGGAAGAACTTAAATCAATCGCCGAGCCGATAGCCGGCGTCAAATCGGTCGAAACCAAAATCGGCCGCGATTTTCACAAAACCGACATCTATCGCAAGCACGACTTCGAAATGCCGTCCAAAGTGCTGCTGGTGGACGACGAACGCGAATTCATTCAAACGCTGTCCGAACGGCTGATGATGCGGGATATGGGATCGGCGGTGGCCTACGACGGCGAGTCGGCACTTAAGCTGATCAAAGACGACGAACCGGAGGTCATCATTGTCGATCTAAAAATGCCCGGCATCGATGGTTTCGATGTGTTGCGCAAGGTCAAGGAGACCCACCCGGAGATCGAGGTCATCATTGTCACCGGGCACGGCAACGAAGAAGACCGTAGCTTATGTATGGATCTGGGTGCTTTTGCCTACCTGCAAAAACCCCTCGACATCAATGCACTCAGCGAAACGATTCAAGCGGCCAATGAAAAAATTCGGCGGGAAAAGGAGAAAAAAATTTAGAATTTCGGATTGCAGATTGCGGATTAAAACCGGGTTATTCTATTTACGAAAACCAGCGTTACACAAGCCGAAAACATATTCGTGTTTATTCGTGGCAAAAAAATCTGATTTAACAATAATTTAGATATCTCGAGACACGAGACCATGTCGATACTTAAAAAACTAAAACCCAGATTTCTGGATCACAAGGATGTCACCGCCGGACCGTACAAGCACCACTTTGACTTTGCGGGGATCTGGAAACGGTCCATTCTGGTGACGGCGACCGTGGCCCTGGTGCCGTTGATCATCTGGGCCTTTTCCGGTTACCGGCTGACAATGGAAACCATCGAGTCGGAACTCGAAGCGCGCACTTCCCAGTTTATTTCAAATTCCTGGCGGTCGGTATCCCTGTTTCTAACCGAGCGCAAATCGGTGCTGGACTTCATTGTCCATGACCACAGCCTGGAAACGTTGAAGGATCCTGCCCGCCTGTCCGCCATCCTGGCAAATCTCAACAGGCGGTTTGGCGGCATCACGGATCTGGGCCTAATCGACAGCAGCGGCCAACAGATCACCCGTGTCGGGTCGCACCCCACGGAAGCCCGGGACTACAGCCGGCAACCCTGGTTTCGTGAAGTCCAGAACCGGGGTGCCTATATCAGTGATTTGGTCACCGGAGAGCGCGGCCAGCCCCATGTTGATTTCGCGGTCAGGCGCGAACTGCCGGACGGCTCCTTTTTCGTGCTGCATGCGGTTCTCAAACCGCAGCAGCTCGCGAAATCCATCGCCCAGATCGATGTGGGGCCCAAAGGCGATCTTTTTATCATCAACGACCAGGGCGTGCTGCAGACCCCTTCCCGCTATTACGGTCCGATTTTAAATAAACTGTCGCTGGCTATCCCGGAATACTCTGCTAAAACGCGTGTGTTTGAAAGCATCGACGACCATCACGGCCGCATCGTCATCGGATATGCCCATATTCCGGACACCTCTCATATCCTGATGATAGTCCAGCCCCGCAGCGAACGCATTCAGCCCTGGTACAAAAAGACCTGGGCATTTTTAGCCATTCTGGCAGTCAGCATTATTTCGATTCTGCTGGTGACCCTCGGAGTCGGCACCCACCTGGTCAACCAGATTCACGAGGCCGACCAGGAACGGGTCGACACCATGCATCAGGTGGAGTATGCCAACAAAATGGTGTCCCTGGGACGTCTGGCTTCCGGGGTGGCCCATGAGATCAACAATCCGCTGGCCATCATTAACGAAAAGGCCGGCCATATCCGGGATATTTTCACCTTGACCGCCACCTACGCCAAGGACCCCAAGCTCATCGAGCTGGTGGATTCGGTTATCGCCACGGTGCAGCGCTGCGCGGCCGTTACGCGGGGGCTGTTGAATTTTTCCCGCCATCTCAATTTGAGCGTGCAGACCATCGATTTGGAAGAAATCATCACTGAAGTAAAAAATGTTTTAGCCCAGGATGCGAAACACAGATCCATTACCGTCGGCGTACAGGTAGGGGAAAAACTGCCGCAGTTCGAAAGTGACCGGGGCAAACTCGAACAGGTGTTTTTCAATTTGTTTAACAATGCCATCAGCGCCATGAAGGATGGCGGCCGCCTCGATATTGAAGCGCTGCAGGAAAATAAGGATTTTATTGCGGTTTCGTTTATCGACAATGGTCCCGGTATTCCGGAAGCGGACCTGAAGCATGTATTCGATCCGTTTTTTTATTCCAAAACCGGCCATGACGGAACCGGCGTGGGCCTGTCGGTGACCTATGCCCTGATTCAGGAAATCGGCGGCAGCATCAGAGTCGCAAGCCGGCCCGGCAAGGGGACGACTTTTAAAGTCGATATACCCCTGGTTATGCCCAAGCAGGACAAGCCGGAAATAAGGGATTGAGGGATTGGGGAATTAGATAGACAGAATACTTTCAATTCCTGAATTTCCAAATTGAACTAATCGACAGTAAAGCCTTTGCGGGCGGGGATAAACCCCGCCCCTACTGACGAAATTCTCGCTAAAAAGTAGCGGCGGGTTTTATCCCCGCCCCTATTGGATACCCGGAAATAGGAATCACTCAGATCCGGTAATATTGTCAGAGTCGCATGCATCGTCATAATTTTGGTGCTTGAAAATTTTATCTTTTCTTTGAACCGCATAATTTGGGTAAAGGAAGATTCGTTGATATGAATCAAAAACCAGAGATTACGACAGCGGCGGGTTTGCAGTTTTTCGGCCAAATATCCGCCTCCATATCCCATGAGCTCAAAAATGTGCTGGGGATTATCAATGAAAATGCGGGATTATTAGAAGACTTGACCTTAATGGCCGACCGGGGCGTCCCGCTCGATCCGGTACGCTTAAAAGCAATGGCACAAGGCGTTAAAAAGCAGATCGGTCGGGCGGATGCAATCATCGGCAATATGAACCGGTTCGCCCACAGTGCGGATCAATCCATTGCCACCGTCGATCTGGCGCAGACGATTGAGTTGGCGATGGCCGTAACCGCCAGGTTCGCCGTCATGAAAGGCTATAAAATAGATTTGCAGCTGCCGGACCAACCGGTGGCAGTGCAGACAGCGCCTTTTTTTTTGATAAGTCTGGTCTGGCAGTGTCTGGAGTTCGCCATGTCTGCCGGCGGGGATGAAAAACAAATCGTGGGTGTCGGTGAAGCGGCCCAAGACGGCGTCCGGATTCGATTTGGAGGGCTTGGCGGTTTTAGTGAAGCGCCGCTGGAAACTTTTCCCTCTGAACGTGAGCAGCCCCTGCTCGAGATGCTGGGGGCCGATTTGACGGTGGCAGCCGAACGCCGGGAGATTGTGCTGGAATTGACAAACAAAAAAATTATTTAAAGATTAAAATCCCATTGGAGCAACTTAATGTCCGCAAAAGTACTACTGGTTGACGACGAAAAAGACTTTCTGGATATCATGGCCGAGCGCCTGACCGCCCGGGGTATGGATGTATCAACTACCGGTTCGGCTGAAGCTGCCCTGGAATTGGTCATGCGAATATCCTATGATGCCGTCATCATGGATTTGATGATGCCGGAAATGGATGGTTTTCAGGCTTTGAAACTGTTAAAAAAATCACGGCCCGCTTTATCGATCATCCTGCTGACGGGCAACGTACCCCAAGAAACCTGCCTTGAAGCCATCAAGCTCGGCGCCATGGACGTCATCGAAAAACCGGCCGATTTGGATCTTCTAACCCAAAAGATTGAAGGAGCCAGAGCATTGAGATTGGAAAAGCACGGATGAAACCGCCCATTGTCGTTTTGTTGAACCGATCGTAATTATATCCTGTGTTCACCCCAACGTTGTGCGCTAAAACGTTAATACTTTCAACGGCTAGCTGAATTTAGGGTGGATTGAGTTCCGATGAGATTGACTGATTGCGATTCAAATTGTAATTTTCCTCCGCTAACATGCTGGAAGCTATTTTTTTAATGCTTTCAACAAATACAAACAGCATACCCCGCAATTTGGGCGACAGGTTCTGAAACAGCACGCCAAGAGTCAAGGTTGTTTCCTTTTGTAGAACAATCTCCTTTGTCCAGGCAATTTTCCCGGCTACCCTAAGTTCGATCCCTTCGGCAGAAAAACTAATTTTTACCGCTGAGTTTTTGATCGTTTTGGCAAACGATGCAGCGCTTTTTGCATCATAGGCCTCATTAAAATCCAAAACGACACAGGTTCCCCCAATGGAGATGTCCGTAAAATATCCCTCAAGTTTGATTGGATGATTGTTTGATGATTGGGAATGCATCTCAAGGGTCAATCGGTTTGTAACCTGATTCCTGATCTTCTTGGGCTTTTTTTTCAAACCATTTTCTTCTTGCAGCTCTGATTGATATACATTGATGGCTTGCACGCAGGATTCAATGTTCGGGTATTGTTGACATATTTGCAACAGCGCCCGTTTGGATATTTTCAGGAGCTCAACCGGCGCAGTCGTTTTAATAGAGGTTTGGCAGACTTTATCTTCCTTGAGTGGAAAAAGATCACCAATTGAATCATTTGCCGATAAATTGACAATGGATTGTATAGATACCGTCTCCTCCTCTACTACTACAGGATGATACCCGGTTTCTTTTAAGCTGCCGGAAACGATAAAATAAATATTATTTTGGGTATCGTCTTCCTTTTGAAGCAGTTGGTGCGCCGGCAAATGCATATATTCAAAATTCTTCACAACGGCCAAAATTTCAGGGATTGAAAGATTCTTAAAGAATGCTTTCAGCGGTGTACTTGGAAACCTGTTGTCACGCATGGCGGGTAGAAAAAGTGCTGCCTGTTGATAGGAAGGTGTTTTGAGGCGCCATGAATGGACTTGTGAAGCAAGTGCCGGCAGAAGGTTCCCTGATTTTAGATACAACGAAGCGGCCTTAACATAGGATACCGCAGCCTCGGCCGGCATATTTTTCCTTTTCATTAAATCCGCCGCGGTCCGCTGAAGGTCAGGATCATGGGGACAACGTTCGAGCCGTTTTTCAAAATCCTCGAGCGAGTAGCTGTCCTTAAATCCGGCGGTAATTTGTTCGGCAATATTTTTTTTGGAATTATCCATCCGAATAGCTGATGTTAATTAACAATGGTTGATATTAAACTGAATATGATATCGGTGTTTTGAAATAAAGCTTTAGGATTGAGAACCATCCTAACTCCGTCGCCTTTCCCAAATACTGCATGCAATCAGTTTGAACTGACAGGTTGCTGATTTCTTCCCTATCTATCTAAAGTCATATCCCATTCAGGCCGACAATAAAAATAATCCAGCGGATTGATTAAACTATTAAATATAATTAGGGGCCTTAAAAGTTTTAATAGTAGACCCGGTCGCCTCCCGGCCGATTGACAGCAGTTAGATTGCGTTGCGGGAAGGAACCGGGCAATTGGGTGGCTGGCTTTGAAGCATCTATAATTACAGGCGATTTTAGTCTTATCGGTCGGCGGTCAAAATCGGCGGACCGACCTGATTTAAGCATCGAAAAGTAGTATGGCATAATACTTGCTGAGATCTACGACCAGGAGAATTAATCATGCAGAAAAACTCAGGGTTTAGCATTATTGAAGTAATGATGGTTGTTGCAATCATCGCCATTATGGCGGCGATTGCGCTGCCCAGTATGATCGGCTCGCGCAGCGATGCCAAGCTCAGGGGCGCCGTGGAAAATTTAAGGGGAGACCTGAACCGGGCAAGAATGATGGCGGTGCGGGAGAATGCCCTGGTTGTGGTCGATTTTGTTGATAGCAACCGCTACGAGGTATTCGTCGACAACGGTGCCGGTTCCAATACAGAAGATTGGACGCGGAATTCGGACGAGCGCCTCCTGGCAAACAGAAGGTTACCGACCGGCATTACCATCGACCGTGCCGATCCTGAGTTTTTTGCCACCTTTCAAACAGGATTTAACCGAAGAGGCTTGCCGGATAACCTCAGCCTGGCTGACCCTAGCGCCATAGTTGTGTTCGAGGCCTTAAACGGCAATAGACGGACGCTTGAACTCAATCGACTGGGTCGTATCAGAATCCAGTAGTTTCGCAAGCGATAACGGAGTGTTTACATGCAAGCTAATCAGCAAAAATATCGTTTTATAAATAATGAGCAGGGTTTTAGCTTAATCGAAATCCTGATCGCGCTGGCAATTTTCAGCTTTGGCATCCTGGCCGTCGCCCAGCTGCAATTGGGAAATGTCAGAAACAACACGAACGGCAATGCTGTGACGATGGCCACCTTGCTGGCCCGGCAGCAGATGGAAATCCTTAAAAGCGAGACGAATCTCACCGACCTGGACGCGAGTCCAGGCGCGGATCCCAATAACCCGATCACCGCCGACGGCAATCCCGGGGGTATCTTTACGCTGACCTGGGACGTTGACCCTGGGGTCAGCAGCACGTCGCGCGCCCTAGAGGTGAGGGTCAGCTGGACCCGGCAGGGCGGCAGCCGCAGCGTGGTTCTGACTTCAATTACAAGAGGAAATTGAACATCATGAGCAGGCAATCTATATTTTCCAGCATAACGCCGTCGCCGGATTCGCGCGGCATCGGGGCCAGGGGTTTTACACTGGTGGAACTGATGGTGGCCCTGGGCGTCGGGGCAATTGTCCTGACGGTAATCTACAGCGCCTATGGGGGACTTACCCGGTCATACACCACCCAGAATGCCGCCGCCGATATGCAGCAGGTGATGCGGGCCGGTATTGATTTTATGGTCGAAGACATAATCAGGGCCGGCCTGAATCCCAATGAAGCGCCCGGTTTCGGCATCGCGGTGGCCAATTCCACAACTATTCGTTTCCTGGCCGACCGCAACATGAACGGCACGGCAAATGACACGGACTTCGAAGAGATAACCTATCGGTACATCCCGGCCGACAACCGGCTGGAGCAATGCGTGTATGAAACCGTCGACCCGCCCGGGGATTGCGAGGATTTCATCGACGATGTCACCGATTTAACGTTTACTTATCTGGACGAGGACGGCACGGTTATGGCGAATCCTACGGCTAATCTTTCTGATATCAGAAGCGTCGGCATCTCGCTGACCGTCCAGAAACCGGCCGGCCGCGACGGAATGATCTCCCGGACCTACAGCACCCGCATCAGGTGCCGCAATCTGGGTATTTGAGCGTGGAGTGTGACGCAACCATCCCGGCCGCCGTTACGAACTAAAACGGCCGGAGCTGAAAGGAATTGCAAAAATGAGACAATCACTATCCATACTTAAAAATGAAGACGGGGCGGTCGTCATCATCGCTGCCCTCATGATATTGGGGCTGCTCACCATTATCGGTGTTGCTTCGGTGAGCACCAGCGGCACGGAGGTGCGGATTGCGGGCTATGAGAGCAGCTACCAACAAAATTTTTACAACGCCGAAGGCGCCACCGTGGAAACAGTTGAGCTGATGGAAGGCATTGCCAATCCGAAAACGACCCGCCCGGCCTGGCTGGAGGAGGGTATCAACGCTGTCTCCGAAGATGACATTTTTAGTGCTGCATTCTGGGAAAACGGCACCTGCATCGGCACCTGCATCGGCACCTGCGACGTCACCCCAGAGGCTTCGTCCACCCTGAACGATACGCAATTTCTGGCGCTCTCCCACGGTCCGATGTCCGGCGGCTCGGGCACCTCCCTGGCCATGGGCAGTTCCAAAGTTTATCGTTTCACAATTTACGGCCGGGCGGCACCGCCCAGGCGGGGCGAAACGATCATTAAAATCGGATACTTAAAGGCGTTTTAAACAATAATCTGAAGGGCCGGCGGCATTTCGCCCCCAGAACCAGTTAAGGCCAATACCATCAGACGGCCGGATCCTCAAAGTCGGAGGAATCTCAAGTTAAAGGAGTCATTATGAATATCAAAAAATTCACGCTGATAGGTCTACTGACCATATTTTGTCTCACCGGCCTGTTCCTGACGGCGGCCAGGGCCGAATGGTCGGATTACGGCGATAATTGCGGCGATGCCGAAGTCACCGGGCCGAATAGCATCATCATCTACGGGTATATCGACCCCTGGTCGTCACCGTCCGATGAAGATTGGTTCAAAATTACGGTTGATGATCCAGGCACCCTGACCATCTATACCACCGACACGAATTGGGACACCATCGGGGACACCATGGGCACCCTCTACGATGGCTGCGGCGGGGGTAGTTCCCTCATCGCCGAAAACGACGATGCCGCTACCGCCAACGAGAATTTTAGAATTTCCGAGTCGGTCGGCGAAGGGACCTACTATCTCCGCGTGGCAAGCGGAGGGAATAATTATGGCACATATCATCTGCACGTGGAGTTTACCGCTAGAACCACTGACTGGACCATCACGGCCAGCGCCGGGACCGGCGGCAGTATTTCTCCGTCAGGCGCGGTCGGTGCCGCCGATGGCGGTGTCCAGACGTTTACGATCACACCGGATGCCTGCTATGAAGTGGCGGATGTGCTCGTACAAGGGAGTTCCGTGGGGGCGCAGACCTCATATACCTTCACCAACATAACAGGCGATCAGACCATCGCCGCCAGTTTTGACCCAACCAGCGATTCTACGATCACCGTCACCGCCGATTCCGGCGGCTCTGTCTCGCCGGGACCGGGTCCGGTGCCGGCAACCTGCGGCGCCGATAAGGCATTCACTATCGCTGCGGGAGCGGGTTATCTGATCCTCGATGTCAAAGCCAACGGGGTGTCGGTCTTCGATCCAGCGGGGCCGGGAGGGGACCTATGGTTCAACTACACCTTCCCCAGCGTTACGGCCGACCAGACGCTGGATGCCACCTTCAAACTCGCCGGCTCTCAGCGATGCCTGCATCGACATTTCCGATGTGCCCCTGGATACCCGGGTACGCGCCGCACCGGCCAACATCATGTTCGTACTGGACGACTCCGGCAGCATGGACTGGGAATTTATAACCGACGAAAACGACGGCCTGTTTGACAGTGAATATTACGTCTTCGACGACCCCGGTGACAATGTCTATAGCGGAAATATCCTGGACGATACCCAGCGCAAAAAATGGAAATCCCAGTGGGCCCGCTACAATAAGATGTATTACGACCCTCGCACCAAATATCTGCCCTGGCCGGGCAAGTCTGACGCCGACACGGTCACGCCCTGGTCGCATCCGCACGTGACAGCCGCCGGCTCGGCTTCCCTGGACCTGACGGACGAGTATATCAATATTTCGGCCAATCTCGAAACCGTCGTCGTGGACGACCGGGACGATGAATTTTCTATCACCGCCGGAACCTGGGAGGCCACAGGCTGGCATGCCGACGCGATTAACGACAACTTCACACAAACCACGTTGGCCGACGAGGATAAGCGGGCACGCTGGACGCCCAACCTCGTGGCGGGTGAAAAGTATAAGGTCTATGCGCGCTGGGTGGAGGACGCCAGCTATTCGACGTCCGTCAAATACAACGTGTACGCCGACGGCGTAAACCTTGCGGACACAGATAATGTGGATATGACCACGGGCGGCGGGACTTACAGTTATTTAGGCGAGTTCACCTTTTCGGCCGGCGGCTACGTGGAGATTCTCCATTCAGCCGCTCAGGCAAAAAATAAATCAGCCAGTGCCGACGCGGTCAAGTTCGTGCCCTCCGACAGTATTACGGCCAGCATTAAAAATGCCCATTACTACACCTGGGATGACAGTGATGAGGACGGCGCGCTGGACAGCGGCGAAACCATCTACCTGGTGAACTTCGTGGGCACTGCCCGCCAGTGGTTCGTGTTTAGCGACGACGGCGATAATACGGTGGAAACGGGTGAATTAACCGAAATTGCCGAATCCCGGGTGCCGGACATCCTCAAAACCCTCACGGCGGCGGATGATTTGCAGAACTTCGCCAACTGGTACTCTTATCACCGGCGACGCGAGCTGGCCGCCACGGCCGCCGTCTCCACCGTCATTGACAACGCCCAGGGCATGCAGATCGGGATTGCCAGTATCAATGAAAAATTGAAGGAGGGGGTGCACAAGATTCACGTGGACGGGGTGGATGAAACCACGACCTTGCTGAATAAATTGTACGCCCTGGAAATCACACAGCAGGGCACCCCCTTGCGCATGGGGCTGAAGCGTGTCGGGCAGTATTTCCACAGCGACAGCGCCACCGGCAACATCGGCAGCTCGCCGATTGCCACTGCAGCCGACGGCGGCGAGTGCCAGCAGTGTTTTGCGATCGTGATGACCGACGGCTACTATAACGGCAGCACCAGCCCTGACGTCGGCAACACCGATGAGGATGACGCCGGGTCCGATTTTGACGGTTCACCCTATGCCGATACCTATTCGAATACCCTGGCCGATGTGGCCATGGAGTACTATGAAAACGATCTGGATACTACCCTGGACGATTTTGTACCGACCAACAGCCGCGATTTGGCCGACCACCAGCACATGGTAACCTACACTATCGGGTTCGGGGTTGCCGGAACGTTTACCCTGGCGCCGGATTACCTGGATACCGGGGTCTACCCGACCTGGACCGACCCGACTGACGGGGACCAGGAAAAAATCGACGACATGCAGCATGCCGCCGTCAATGGCCGCGGGCGCTACATGTCGGCCACCAATTCGCTCGAACTGGTCAATGAATTGTACCTGATCTTAAAAGATATCGCATTTTACAGCGGGTCGGCCTCCTCGGTGTCGGTCAACGGGGATGAATTGTACACCCGCGTCAATGACGACGTGCTGCTGTTTCAGTCCAAGTACTACAGTCAGACCTGGCATGGGGATGTGCTGGCCTATAAGGTGAACAACACGACTGGTGAGCTCATTGAGCCGGCCCTGTGGTCAGCGGCCAAGGCCATGAGCCAGCAATCGTTGGCCGGCCGCAAAATAGCGACCTATAACGGCGCTTCCGGGGGCATCCCCTTTCAGTTTGACAACCTGACGACTGTTCAAAAAACCGCGCTGGATGCCAACTGGCAGGCCGATGAGACGAACGCCCGCGCCATCCTGGATTATTTGCGCGGTGACCCGACCAATGAGGTGGATAACGGCGGCACATTCAGAAATCGCACCTGGAAAATCGAGGATACGAATCATCCTTACAACGGCTCGATTATCAACTCCTCCAGGCTGGGGGATATCGTGCACGCCTCACCGGTATACCAGGACGGCGTGCTGTATTCGGGCGGCAACGACGGCATGCTGCACGCCTTCGACTCGGCCACCGGCGAGGAATTTTTTGCCTATGTGCCGAATCTGGTGTTCGACAACCTGCCCGACCTGGCCGACACGACGTTCAGCCATCAATTTTATGTCGACCTGACCCCCTCGATCTCAGATGTGGATTTTTCCGGCATCACCAAAATGCTGGTCGGCGGTCTGGGCAAAGGCGGTCGCGGCTATTACGCGCTGGATATATCTGATGTCACCACCTCGGGCGCGGTTTACCCGCAAAGCGAAACGGACCTGGCCGACATGGTGATGTGGGAGTACCCGAATTTCGCGACGTTCAACACGGAGGTCGCCGATCTCGGTTTTTCGTACAGCCGGCCCGAAATTGTTAAGTCGAAGGACCCCGCCCATCCGTACATCCTGATATTCGGCAATGGTTACAACAGCACCAACCTTAAGGCGGTCCTGTTCATCCTCGATCCGGAAACCGGCCAGCTCATCAAGCGCATCGATACGGGCGCAGCGGGCTGCAACGGGCTGTCGACGCCGGTCGCCGTGGATGTGGATTATGACGATATAGTGGACTACGTATATGCCTGCGATTTGTTGGGCAATTTATGGAAATTTGACCTGACAAGTGACGATTCCGCCAACTGGGACGTGGCCCACTCTGAGGGCGGAACCAAAAAGCCGCTTTTTAAAGCCAGCGGTCAACCGATCACCACCCGCCCGGATGTGATGTATCACTGTCAAAAAGACGGGTACCTCGTGCTGTTCGGTACCGGAAAATATCTGGAAGACTGGGACCTTTCAAATACCGACCAACAGTCCGTGTACGGTATCTGGGATTACGGCGATGACGTTGACTCCGGTGAATATGTGGGCTCCATCTCCAATTCAAATTTTACGAAGGCTACGGATCTGCCGACCTCGGTTTCCCTGCTGAATCAGAATGTTGTCGATGACCAAACCGTCGGTAATACAGACCTCCGAACGCTGTCGGATAATCAGCCGGATTGGAGGACTTCGGCCGTGAACCCTTTAAACTCAACCGAGTGCGGCAACTTTGAGGACGGCGACGAGGGTTGCGACCCGAACGGCACGGGTACTCTGCCGGATCCCGTTAAGAATGTCGGGTGGTACTACAATCTGCCCGATTCCGGCGAGCGGGTGGTGGGTGATGTCATTGCCAGGGATGGTGAACTGATCGTGATCTCTTATACGCCGGGAGGTTCGATGTGCTCCACGGGCGGCCACACCTGGGTCATGTCAATGGATGCCTGCTCCGGCGGCAGGCTGGCGGAGGCCTCTTTCGATGCCAACGGCGACGGTCAAATTGACGAGCAGGATTTGGCTGACATCGACGACACGTCTGGAGTAGAACTGGCTGCGCCAACCGGAATTCAATACACCGGGCGGCTTCAGCCGCCGGCGATATTGATACTGGACAAGAACGTAGAGACCCTGTACATGAGTTCATCCATCGGCACCATCGAAACCCAGAAGAAGAAGGCGGCCAGACTGGGGATGATTTACTGGAACATATTTTCACAATAAGGATATAATCGTCCGCGCGGCCGGGCAGCTCGTGCCCGGCTCCGCGCGGAAACAATATCTATATCTAACCCAACCAACAGACAACGCTTAGGCGTGAAAAGGAGAACACTATAAATGAGGAATTCAACGATGAAATATTTCCTGTGCCGGTTAGGCTTGCTGCTGCTGCTGGCCGGGATCATTCCACCGGCAGGCGCCTGCCTGGCGCAGGAGCAAGGCAATCGCGGCGTGATATTGCCCGAGCATTATCCGGAGCGTTTTTCCGGCCATGGGTGCATTGACCGGATTGATGACAATCAGATTGTGATCGACGACCGGTTATTTAAGTTCACCCCGGATGCAACCTTCAGTACGTTCGAAACCCCGTACGCGTCACCCTCCCACTTTCGCAAGGGACTGCGGGTCGGCTTTGTCAAGGACAACCGGAAAATTCAATCACTTTGGTATATTGATTGGTGCAGGTAACGAAAAATTCTGAGCTACGCTTTTTCCTATACTGCGATAGGAAAAAGTGGTCCCAGCGGGACAGCAATTGCGCAACTCATTGGTTTTGGGTTTCAGGTGTCATATTTCGGGTGTCAGGGAACCGAGGTGCTAAGTCCTGACACCTCGTGTGAAACTACATCATTTATTACAAAAATGTAGTTTCTTTTTCGATCAGACTGGACGCTGGCGGCCAGCGGCGGTGCTCTTATGAAACTTCAGGGAATGTCGATTGACGAATGGTGGATTCGCTTCGCTCTGCTCATTTTACAAATAAAATAGAGAGAATTCCTTCAGAAAATGGGCATAGGAAGATGCCAGTGCCACGGCCATTCCAATGGCCCAGGGTTCACCGGCAACCTGGGTCATGATCCCCATGGGAACAATTCCCAGTACAATCATCGTTTTTGGGGCTGCCTGCCCGGCATTATGGGCGATTTCCCAGCCGATCGTTTTTTGGACATACCCGTATTTTTCCATTTCCTCCGGCACCATGGATTCTTTTACGCTTATGGTTTTCATGTATTCCTCCCGGGTCGGATTTATCCTCTCTTTTAATCCCCAAAAAGCAGTCAATTACGCTATAGAAGAATGGCTAAATTGTCAAAAAAAACCTTAACCAAATTCACCGCAGAACCTTATCCTATAACACATTGTAACACTTCGGACAGTTAACCCGCCTCGAAATACCCACAAAAGAAAAAGACTATACAACACAGTCAATTTATGATAAACGAAACCCTTTTACCCAAAAAATGGAGGTAGCCATGAAATCATACTCGGTTAAAGATTTAATGGTGCCGCTTTCGGAGTATGCAACCGTCCCCGAAGACGCAACCCTATACGAAGCCGTTATATCGCTGGAAGAGGCCCAGGAAAAATTCGAGGACAAGCACACCCGTTATCGCCACCGGGCAATCCTGATACTGGATAAAGACGGTCAGGTCATCGGCAAGGTCAGCCAGCTGGATGCGCTTAAAGCTCTGGAACCAAAATACCAGGATATGATCGAGGGTGAAGGGTCTCACCGGCTCGGATTTACCAAGAGTTTCATGAAATCCATGCTGGAAGATTATAACCTTTTCGCCAATCCATTGGACGATATCTGCCGCAAAGCCGGCGAGCAGAACGTCAAAGTATTTATGTCGTCACTCACAGAAGGTGAATATGTTTCGGAAGACGCGACCCTGGATGTTGCGATTCATCAGTTGGTAATGGGGCATCACCAGTCTTTGCTGGTAACAGGAGGCCAGAAAATTGTGGGTATTTTGCGGCTGACCGATGTGTTTGCCGCGCTGTTTCATAAGATGAAAGAGTGTTTCGAATAAAGAACAATAGGCTTTTTCCTAGACTGCGTTCGCGAAAAATGGCCCCGGCGGGGCAGCTATGGCGCAGTTTATAGAGTATAGGTTTCAGGTGCCAGGTTTCGGGTGTCAGGAAACCGAGGTGCTAAATCCTGACACCTGAACACTGACACCTGACACCTCTTATATCAACGCATGTGGGGTAACATCGACAACAAATTGTCGATATGGTAGTGCTTGCTAAGCACCTGACCCGGATCCACCGTAGAAGGGGAATTAAAATGGTAAATATTCAGCCAACTCAGAAAGTCGTTTCACCGGAAAGAGGAGGAGGGTATTGATGAGTAGTGACATTGCTGCAACGAAAAATATCGACTGGAAAAAGATGGGCTTTCTTTTTTTGGGCATTGTCCTGTTTACGGTGGTTTACGTATCCCCGATCTGGCCCGATGCCGTCGATCCCATGGGCAAGCATTTTCCGCTGAGCAAGGAGGCCAAGGGCGCCATTGCCGTGTTTCTACTGGCTGCCACCTGGTGGGTTTTCGAAGTGGTTCCCATCGGCGTCACCAGTCTGGCCATCGGAGTCCTGCAGGCCATGTTCCTGATTCGCCCGGCCAGGGACGCCTTCACGGATTTTATGGTGCCCTCGGTCATGTTTATTTTTGGATCCATCATGATCGGCCTGGTATTCACCAAGACCGGGCTGACCAAACGCCTGGCGTATAAAATGCTGATCATCGTCGGTGAAAAAACCAGCATGATCTACCTGGGATGTTTCATCGTGACGGCAGCCCTGGCCCATATCATAGCGCACACGGCGGTGGCGGCCACGATTTACCCGTTGCTGGTGTCGATTTATGCGCTTTACGGCGAAGGCGATAAAAAGACCAAGTTCGGCAAAGGGCTGTTTATCGGAATGGCCTATGTCGCCGGTGCGGGGAGTATCGTCACCTTGCTGGGGGCTGCCCGCGGTGCCGTGGCCCTGGGCTTTTTCAAGGAAATCATGAATCAGGACATCTCCTTTTTCGAGCTGACCTGGTACATGTTTCCCATCGGCTGGATCATGACTTTCATCCTCTGGGGCTTCTTTATGGTTTTCTTCAAACCCGAGAAGAAAACCATTCCGGGACTCAGAGAAAAGGCCCGTCATTTAAGCTCCGAGCTGGGACCGCTGACCCGCAACGAAATCAAGGCGACCGTGATCGTAGGCGCCTGTATACTCGTCATGGGGGCGCAACAGTTTGTGCCCATGCTGCAGCCCATCAACAAAACCGCCATTATACTGGTATCGACCATCCTGTTTTTTGTCACCGGCATTATGGACATCGACGACCTGGAAGCTATCCCCTGGAATATCATTCTGCTGTTTGCCGGTGCCATGAGTATCGGCAACTGCCTGTGGCAAACCGGTGCCGCCAGCTGGATGGCCGTCAACTGGCTGGCCATGTTTCAGGAAGCCCACTGGTTCGTTTTCATCATGAGCATCGCCTTTTTCGTCATGATCATGACCAACGTTATCATGAACGTTGCCGCCATCGCCATATCCCTGCCGGTGGCCCTGGTCATTGCGCCCTACCTGGGCGTAGCCGGTGAAGTGATTTTGTTCTCGGCCCTGGTGACGGCCGGAATGCCGTTCCTGCTGCTGGTCGGCGCCGCCCCCAATGCGATCGCCTATGATTCCGGGCAGTTTACAACCGCCGAATTTTTTCTGTACGGCATACCGGCCAGCGTAATCCTGATGATCGTCACCGGGTTTGCCGTCTATGTGCTATGGCCGATACAGGGCATGCCGGTACTGACGGGCGGATAATCCCGGCCGGGCTGATCGGTGTATTGCGTCTGTCAAATTATTATACGGAATCATACAAACAAAAAAACCAGCTGATGGAGCGATGGCTCCGTCAGCTGTTTTATTTTAGGGCTGGATGATGATGGTTGGAAAGACGCCTTCCATATCACCCTCGGTATAGGGCTGAATGGTATTGACGGCGATGTTCTGGTTTTTCTGGGCATGACCCGGTGTATTCGATCCGTCAAAAAAGCCCCAGATCAACCTCGATGATAGTCGTTCCGTGGGCGGTTACATTGAAACCTTCCAGGGCCCGCAGCACGTCCATTTGACCCAATTTTCCGATAACCCGCTTATCTTTATCCAAAATCAAAACGTCACGGTGCCTGTATTTCGTATGGTCGAACTCCTCCTGGGCTTTTTCCAATGCCAACACCGCATCAAAAAGGGTTGAGCCCTCGGGTACCGTGGCATATTCCGACAGCGGCACCATTAATTCCTTGACAAGATAATCGCTCACAGAATACCTCCAGTAAAATAATTTCAGAATCTGAAATGCTGATTTAAATCACATAGCCCCAAAAACTCAACCAGAATTTTGGGAATTATCCGGTAAAGCTTATTTCAATTGTAACTATTTAATTCAATTCACATAAATATTACACTCGTTTCCTAAAAACTTTTCCATTACTATCTCTATCCTGCTGTCAGATAATCTATCGTGACCGACTTAATATGTGCCTAAGTTTCAGAAATTATAGTTTAATTTATATTAGAGCCAATTCGGCCCATCCCAGGTTTATACCAATTGGCACACTATGTGCTTTTTGGTTTATTTTTAACCATATGAAAATCAATTAATTTTCAGGCAAACAAGCGAAATTACCATCTATCTCTTTGATAGCGTAATAGTGATTCGTGAATAAAAGTTTTATTCCACAAAAATTATCAAACCAATGCCACGATAGGTAAACGAATGTACCTTAACTACTATAATTTAACACATCGTCCTTTTAGCATAAGTCCGGATCCAAGATTTCTCTGGTTAGGTGAAAAGCATGCCGAAGCACTAGCCACTTTAAAGTACGGTATATTAGATAATAAGGGCTTTCTTCTTATTACCGGTGAAATCGGTACCGGCAAAACCATGCTCATAAAAAGTCTTGTCCAACAAATAGATGCCGAAGTAACCTTAGCTATCATTCCGGATCCCAGATTAGCGCTAATCGATTTTTATTATATATTGGCAAATGAATTTGGAATGGACACGAGATTCGAAACCAAAGGAAAATTTCTGATTCATTTTAAAAAGTTTTTGATAGAACAAAATGATCAAAATAAAAAAGTATTGTTAATCGTCGATGAAGCCCAACGGCTGAAACACGACCTGATGGATGAAATACGGGTTTTGTCAAATATTGAATTGAACCACAGAAAACTCATCAATATATTTTTTGTAGGGCAAAGCGAATTTAATGAACTGCTAATGGAGGAACGGAACCGACCACTTGTACAAAGGATTACTTATAATTACCATTTAGAACCTTTAACAGAGCAAGAAACAGTCAATTTTATTGCCCATCGGCTTAAGGTTGCTGGTGCAGACAGAGGAATCTTTAGTGCAGAGGCCGTTCGCGAAATTTATCGTTTTTCTCAAGGCGTACCCCGTTTAATCAACATAATCGGCGATCATGCTCTTTTGTCTGGCTATTCGGCTAGTTTGAAATATATTAATTCAGCTATCATAAAAGAATGCGCAAAAGAGCTGCAAATTTCTGGAAATATTAGGACCCTACCTTCCCCAAAACCCACAGTTATCGAACACGACCCGTTAGTCGAAAAATCGAAAATTGTCACCCCGCTGCAACAGTTTAAACCTGATAAAAAATTTCCAATCATAAAAGTGGCGATGATTGCAGCAATCATTTTTTTACTCTTTGAGATCACGCTGACCGACTTTATTAAATCGCATATCGAGCGATTTGAAAATATAGTAATGCAAATCAATGAGAATCTCACTTCAAACGATCCTGCAATAAATGCCCAAGATCTTTCCGTCAACCGTAGTACTCCAAATAGATTCGAGGAAAACACGCAACTTGACATCGATATTTCAAAAAATGAAATTGCTAAAGAACCGCCTGATATCTGGGTAGATGACGATAAGACAGAGGCTGAGTTAAAAAGTACAATTACTGAAGTCGATTTACCGGTAGATGATAATTTAGTGAGTCGAAATGTAACCGATAGTACTTTCACCCGATCTGTTGTTGATGAGGTCGACAAAGGCCCTAACGCGCCAGGTAACCGCCAGGCTTTGGCGATCCTAGAACATCGCTTTTTTATTCATTTCAATACCAATTCATCCAAATTGGGCAGCCAGGCTTCCGAAACCCTTGACAAAATCGTTGAACTTATCTTGCACAACACTGATTCAGAAACCATTATCAGGGGCTATACGGATTCCCAGGTTGAATACAATCTTAATAAAAAACTATCCCGTTACCGAGCCGATATTGTAAAAAGCTACCTGGTGACCAAAGGGATTGCGGATGCAAGAATAAAGGCCGTTGGTCTAGGTCCCCAGAATCCGATAGCTGACAATATGACTCAGGAGGGAAGAAGGAAAAAC
>Ga0056115_1000204_pt1 | contig 29824 bp, 24 predicted proteins | sample WorMetOlspDAHAB1_FD_77007 | JGI IMG/M metagenome (GOLD analysis project Ga0056115, IMG submission 77007) | Marine gutless worms symbiont microbial communities from Max Planck institute for Marine Microbiology, Germany - Olavius sp. DAHAB.1 ...
AATTTAAAGACAAAAAAATTGTCGGCATGAAAACCTGGGACATTGTCAATCTTGGAATTGCCGGTACTTTTCAGAATATGAGGCCGTTTCGACGACTGCCGATCATTGCCAATGTAATGGTATCCTGTTTATCTCCGCGATCCATGAAACGCGGCGAATGGGTCAAACGGGTTGAAGCCAAGGCCATGGACGCGCTTGAATTTGCCGGAATATCCGATATGGCATTGGAGAAGGCCTCAACCCTTTCGCAAGGGGATCTCAAACGCCTTGAAGTGGCACGCGCCATTGCCACCGAGCCGGAGCTGTTGCTGCTGGATGAGCCCTTCGGGGGATTGAGTCCGGCCGAAACAGACCTTATGGCCAAGTCGATTAAACGCTTGCACAAAGGGGGACGCTTCGGCCGGCTGCACAGTGAAGGCCCGGCCATGGTGATTATCGAACACAAGCTGCAGCAGTTGATGAAGATTGCCGACCGCATCATTGTCCTGAACTTCGGAAACTTGATCGCGGATGGATCCCCCGAAATTGTTTGTGCCGATAAAAACGTCATCGAATGCTACCTGGGAGAAGGAGGCAAGTAAATTGCTGCTGGAAGTTTCAAATTTAACGGTTTGTTTTGACAAGGCCATGATCATCAATGACCTCAGCATGCACATCAACGACGGTGAACTGGTCAGTCTGGTGGGGCCCAATGGTGCCGGCAAATCAACGCTGTTGAGGGCCATCACCGGCCTGGTGATCTGGGAGAAGGGCATTCATCGGGGCACAACTGAAGGCGACATTACGTTGGAAGGCAGGGTCATTTTTAAAGGCCAATCGATCGAGCAGGTACCGGCCCATGAAATTACCCAAAAAGGATTAATCCATTGCCCTGAAAGGAGACGACCCTTTCGCGAAATGACCGTGATTGATAATCTCTATGCCGGCGGCTACCTGGTGAAAGATAAAAATCAGCTGCATAAAAACCTAGATAACGTCTATCAACTATTTCCAAGACTTCAGGAAAGAGTTAAACAAATATCCGGCACCCTGTCAGGCGGTGAACAGCAGATGCTGGCCCTTGGACGCGCATTGATGTCCAACCCCAAACTTTTGTGTATCGACGAGCCGTCCACCGGCTTGGCTCCGATCATGAAAGAAGAGGTCTTTAACAAGATCAGTGAGATTGGAAAAATGGGAATCACCGTTCTACTCGTGGAACAGGAAGTCAGCGCCGTGTTTGCCATGGCTGACCGCAATTATGTCCTCTCTTCGGGTAAAATTATCGCTGAGGGTACCGGGGACGAATTAATGCAGAATGAAGTGTTGCGCAAAACTTATCTTGGACTTTAGAGCCTTAATCAAATATAGCTGCCAAGTATCCATAGCACAGAATTTTAGAATATCATAAAATCCCAAAACTCAAGCTCCAAATCCCAAGTTAGAATTAATCCCCAAATGTCAGAAATTTTCTGTTTGACCTGCGACGATCCCATACGATTTGAATTTTGAATTTGAGTTATTGGGGTTTGTTTGATATTTGGATTTTGGTGTTTGGAATTTTTTCACTTATTTTTCTGAAAGTTAGTTCATCACAATTAAAGAATATAGTAATCTCAAAGGGAGGAGATATACTTATGGCACAGGTAATTGCAGACCGGCGTGATATCGATTTCGTTTTGTATGAACAGCTTAAGATCGATGAGCTCATAAAATTCGATCGATACAAAGACTTTAACAAAAAAATCTTCGATATGATAATCACCGAGGCTAAAAATATAGGGGTCAAAGAATTACTGCCGACCTGTGCTGAAGGTGACCAGGAGGGATTGAGCTTTGAAAACGGACAGGTAAAAGTTCCCCGGAGTTTTCACCGGGCCTTTAAATTGCTGTTGGAAGGTGAATGGACGTCCCTGATGGAAGACCCTGAATGGGGCGGTCAGGGGTTGCCGGTGGTTATATCCCAGGCCGCCGGCGAGTATCTGTTCGGCGGTAATTGGGCGGTGATGAACTATGCCGGTATGGGACACGGCACCGGTAAAATGGTCGAGATTTTCGGGACTCAGCAGCAGAAGGATCAGTTTCTTCAAAAACTATACACCGGAAAATGGGGCGGCACCATGCTGCTCACCGAACCCGAAGCCGGCTCTGACGTTGGTGCATTGACCACCACCGCCGTTAAAAATCCGGACGGCACCTATAACATCACTGGCAATAAAATTTTTATCACCAACGGGGAGCATGATCTGGCGGAAAATATCATCCACCCGGTTTTGGCGCGGATTGAAGGGGATGCTCCGGGAACCAAGGGCATTTCCATTTTTCTGGTTCCTAAAATTTGGGTCAACGAAGACGGCAGCCTGGGAGAGTCCAATGATGTGGTTTGCACGGGCATCGAAGAGAAAATGGGAATACACGCCAGCTGCACCTGCAGCATGACATTAGGCGGCAAGGGCCAATGCCGGGGGTTGCTCTTGGGCGACGCCTGCCAGGGGATGAAAATCATGTTTTACATGATGAATGAGGCCCGCCTGGGGGTGGGATTCCAGGCCTTTAATTATGCCTCGACGGCCTATCTGTATGCCCTCAACTATGCCAGAGAGCGTATCCAGGGCCGGGATCTTGAAGCCGGCAAAGATCCCAATGCGCTGCCGGTTCCAATTATCCGCCATCCGGATGTGCGCCGCATGCTGCTGCAAATGAAAGCCTATGTCGAAGGCATGCGCAGTTTTGTTTACTATGTCGGGCAGTGTCTTGAGCGAGAAGCCCTGGCGGCTGATGAAACCGAAAGAGCTTTTTATAAGGGGTTTGCCGATCTGTTGACCCCACTGGTGAAAGCCTATTGCGCCCAGCGCGGTTTTGATGTCTGCGTTCAGGCCGTGCAGGTTTACGGAGGGTATGGTTATATAAAGGAATATCCCGTTGAGCAACTCGTGCGGGATTGCAAGATTACGTCGATTTACGAGGGCACAGACGGGATTCAAGCCATGGATTTATTGGGCCGCAAACTCGGTATGGAAAAGGGCCGGATATTTATTAACTTTCTCGGGGAAATTCAAAAGACCATTGCGATGGCTCGGGAAAACAGCGGATTGGATGCGCTATCCGATGAATTGGAGATTGCCGTCAATCAGCTGGGGGAAGTTGCCATGAGCATTGGCCAGAAGGCCATGTCCCCCGAGTTTAAGGCTGCCTTTGCTTTTGCGTTTCCTTTTCTGGAGGTGATGGGTGATGTGATCATGGCCTGGATGCTGTTATGGCGGGCGGCGCTGGCTCAGCAGCAGTTGACGGCCGGTATCAAAAAGAAAGATGTCAATTATTATGAAGGACAAATAAAAAGTGCCGAATTTTTTATCCACTCGGTCCTGCCGACCACGCTGGGGAAAATGAATGGGATAGTTAAAGGCAACGGGTCGGCGGTGGAAATTTCCGAAGCGGCGTTTGGGGGATGAACAATAGTTAATTGTTATAAGCTATTTGTTATTGGTATTCGAAAAGTCCGATAAGATATAAACGCATTTTATCCGTATAAACTATTAACCAATAACAAATAACGTTTTCTATTTGATTATGACTTGGGGAGCAAAAAAATGACTACATCTTCATTTCGATTCTACAATCCCGTCAAAATCATATCCGGTGAAAACGCTCTGGATAGTCTGGGTTACGAATTAAAACAGCTCGGCTCGAAACGCCCGTTAATCATTGCAGATCAGGGTGTGGCGGCAGCCGGCCTTATCACGCTCGTAAAAGAAGCATTGGCTGGAGCTGAAATTCCCGGCGATGTAATTTACGACAGAGTTCCCCAAGACTCTTCCCCCAAAATTGTCGATCAGGCAGCTGGGGTGTATCGGGAACATGATTGTGATTGCATCGTATCCGTTGGCGGCGGTTCCGTGATCGACACCGGCAAAGCGGTCAATATCGTCATCACCGAAAATGTCGCCAGCCTGGTGAAGATGAAAGGCGTCAAGTTGCGCAAAGCCATGCGGCCGTTTATCGTCGTTCCCACCACTTCAGGTACCGGCTCTGAGGTAACTTACGCCGCCATGATCATGGATGTCCAAATGAAACAAAAGATGCTCTTTGCATCCTATCTGCTGTTTCCGAAAACAGCTATTCTTGATCCCCGCATGACGGTTTCCCTGCCTTTGTTAACAACGGCGGCGACGGCCATGGATGCCATGACACATGCCATTGAAGCCTGTATGTGCAACCCCCGCAATCCCTTCAGCAATGCCCATTCGATGGAGGCCATCAAACTCATTGGTAAACATCTCCCGACAGTTCTGAATAACCCTGATGATCGTGAGGCACGGTTTTACCTGGCCAATGCCGCTTGCATGGCCGGTGCTGCGTTTTCCAACTCGGGTGTGGGACTGATTCATGCTCTGGGCCATGCTCTTGGAGGTGTGTGTCAGGTGCCGCATGGTGTTGCTATGAATATTATGTTGCCTTTTGGCCTTGAATTTAATTTGCCTGCCGTGGCTCAAATTATCGGAGAACTATTACTGCCGCTGGTTGGGCCCAAAAGATATGTTGAGACGCCAACCGACGAGCGGCCCCATAAAACTATTGAAATGCTGCGGCAAATCCAAAATGAGCTTTATAAATCCACGAAACTTCCCCGCACCCTGACCGAGGCCGGCGTCGAAAAAGAAGCATTCGATGAAATTGCACAAAAAGCCGTTAAAGACCCGGCCCTTGCTTTAAATCCGCGATCCGCTTCCTATGATGATGTATCGGAAATATTAAACAAAGCACACCAGTAAATAGCGCCTTTATTTTGCGTATCGATCATCTATTAATAAAAGGAAAAGCTGAGGTTTTTTATGGGGGAAAGAAACCATGAACATCAAAAGATTAGCAGAAATAGCTATTTTACTATTTTTTTTAATCATCGGATGCTCAGGAACCAGTGGGAAACTGAAGACACAGCCGGAAAGCGTTTCAAAGGTGACCCTACAGGAAATGATAGATAACTGGTCAGACTACGATATCCGGTATAGGAAAGTCGCCTTAGTTTTTGCTCCTAAAAATGACGATAGGAAAATATTGTTAGGCGGCAATCGGGGATGGTGGTGGGATATAATTGGAGATCAGGAAACGTGGACGAAATTTGTAAAAGCAAATATAACGAGGCAAGGCGATTTCAGACCTGCTGGGGCTAAGTACTCTATGACCGGAGTCCGCGAGATCTGGGGTCCCGATAACCAACTTTATGGATTTATTATCCATCAGCAGAAGGATAGAGTTGACACAAAGCTGGTTGATGAGAATACGTTACGGTTATGGTACTACCTTACCCGTAGGGAGGGACTATGACCTGATGCTATTGGCAAAGTCATTGATCAGAAAAGTCTTTTAGGTAAGATTCCTCGCACTTCAACATTCACTTGTGCGGAAAACTATAATCGGGAACTTAAGGATATATTCAAATTATATCCTCATCCAATTAAGATGACCTCAAGCTTTCTTGGCCCATGCATGCCCTTAAAAGGGGTGGCCTGAATATCGGCGGTCATGCTGGGACCGGTAATAAATGTGAAATGATTGGGTACGCTTTCCCTTTGACCGAATAGGGTCTCCGTGACATTCTCATAAACCGGGAAAAGCCTGTCTAACAGCAGAATTGCGATATGGTGTATCGGAGCAAGGGATGTCAAGCGGGGCTGATCTTTGTTGTGAATCAGGCCAATCGTTCCGGATTCGGCTATCGCAAAATCCGCACCGGTGATACCGGCCTGGGCTTCATCGAAAACCGCACTGATAAATCGGTTGCGGTCATTGAAGTCCCGGGGGGCTAAAATTTTGACATCTTTTTCGCTCCCCCAGGCCGGCAAATCTAAAGCTGTTACAACGTCATCGTTTGACACCATAACCGTGTTAATTCCTTCAGCCTGAACAATTTCCGTCAGTGTGGACCGGGCGTCGGGTTTATCCTGCACTCGATGGACCACTCCGGTTTGAGCGGTAATCTCTTCGATAAATTTTGCAGCTAATTCGTCCTCATTTAAGGATAGCTCGTTTAAAGCGGGCATGCTCGGACGTGGAGGAGCTGGCTTTTTCCCGGCGGCCTTGAGTTTTTTCAGGATTTCTTCTCTGGCTGATTTCATTAGTCACGTGCTTTTATATAGATTCTCAACTTCCAATCTTCTTTTATTCCACCTTTGACTCGTCTGAGCCTGTCGAAGGCCGCATTCCGACTTCCGAATTCAAATGTTTCCATCTATCCAGAAAAGTTTTTTCCGGTAAATCCGGTAAATCTCTGGTTTTATGCCATTTCTCTAACAGACCACGCATTCTTTTAAATTTGTTAATTTGATCAGAATGATTAACAAAAGGACGAACTAATTTGCGAAATAAGTTCCATAGCGAAATTCGCTTGACGATCCGGGCCCAGATAGCAAAAAAAATAGATTCTTGCCAGGGCCGCACGCTGACCTTGAGTGGCGGGTCTTTTTCACCATCGATTGACCGGTAATATAAAAACAAGCCCGGGTGATCGATCCCGACCGGGCAGACACGTTTACAGTTGCCGCAAAGTGTGGATGCTCGATAGAGATCCCCGGTCATATCCAGTCCCAGCAGTAAGGGGTTCAGTACCTGGCCGATGGGTCCGGAATAAGCCCAGCCATAGGGATACCCGCCGATTTTCGTATATACCGGACAGGACCCTAAGCAAGCACCGCAGCGGATGCATCGCAATACCTCGCGAGCTATCGGATCGGCATAAAATTCAGAGCGCCCGTTGTCGACAATGACAATATAAAGTTGCTCGGGACCGTCGACTTCATCAACTGCCTTGGGACCGCTGTCCATGGTGACATAGGCGGATAATTTCTGTCCGGTGCAGTTGCGGCACAAAAGCCGCAGGAGATGAACGGCATCTTTCATGGTCGGCACCACTTTCTCCAAACTCATGACCGACACCTGGATCCGGGGTGATGATTTGTTAAACCGGATATTGCCTTCATTTTCAACATTGATGATCGTGCCGGTTGCCGCAACGGCGATGTTGACACCGGTAATGCCCATTTCGAGATGTTTAAATTTATCTCGTAAAAACAGTCTGGCGGCGTAACCCAGTTCGACAGGATCCAGGGTTGGGTGTTCGATGATTTTTTTTTCCAGGAATACGTCGCAGATTTCTTCAATCGGTATATTGATGGCCGGGCCAACGATATGAAAGGGCGGTCGGTCAAGCAACTGGATAATAAATTCACCCAGATCTGTTTCAAACACATCAATTCCGTTTTCGACAAGTGCATCGTTCAAGCCGATCTCTTCACTCACCATGGATTTGCCCTTGGTGACATACGCGATACCGTTTTCCCGGGCCAGCCCGACGATGAACTGGTTGGCTTCGACAGCATCGCGGGCCCATATAACCCTGGCACCTTGTGCCGTGGCATTTTTTTCAAATTCCTTCAGCAACTCCGGCAGTCTTGCAACCGTTTCGGCTCTGATGCTCGCTCCCAAATCCCGGGCAGACTCAGGATCGGGAAAAGATTCCATGGATTTTAGTCTTTCTTTGACATTCGCATACATGCCGTCCAGGAATTGGCGGGTGTATGTATCATGCAGCGCATCTTTGGCGGATTCGGCAAACTGGTCGGTTTTAATTTGCATCGGTTACTCCCTTGATGACCAGCAGAGATGAGACTACCACCGCTGCCATGCAGGAATATCGAATACCGGTCAGATGAAAGGCCCCGTAAACAATCGAAAGAACCGCCGGCGCCGCACCGTAACCAGCAAATTTCGTGGCGTTATAGACCGACGTTACGGGTTTGCGCATCGAAGTCGACACCTGGACCGCTAGTGTGTTTAAGGACGTCCAGGCGGTGGCCGCTCCGGTTCCGAGAAATAAAAACAAGCTGAAATAGGTTAATAGCGAATATGGCAGGATAAGCATCAGGATAATTGATACCACAATTATGATCGCGCCCGCCAAAAAGACGATCTGCCGGCCGAAACGGTCCCCCAAAAAGCCTGCCAGGGGGGAGACAATGATTCCGGATAGGCCGGTAATGGAAAGCACAGCACCCACTTGATCCGATGGAAGCTGAAGGCTGGACTTCAGGTGATCAGCGGTAAACGTCATGATTCCGATGTAGGCAAAAAAAAGATTAAACGCTGCCAGGCTCAGATACGGAACTCCCGGCCTCACTATTGCCTGGCGCAACACGGGGAGTACGTCCAGTATGGCACCGCCTGGTTGTTTTCTTTTACCGACAGGCGAACTTGAAATCATATAAAGCATCCCGGCTATGGATGCGAGAACCGCCAGAAAATAAAGAAAAAAGGGCCAACCAAACCTGACCTCTACAATTCCGGAAAGCAACGGGCCAAGGGTCACGCCAACTGTATAGGCAACTCCTAACCCGCCCATGGCCTTACCTAAATGTCGTTCCGGCACCAAATCACCGATCAGTGCCATAATGATGGGGGTTAAAAAGCCGGCGCCGAGGCCCTGCACCGCACGGCTGATAAAAAAGACGGTCGGATGGTGGGAAAGCCCGCAAGCCACGCACCCCAATGCGTACGTCCCGAAACCGAAGAGCAGGGCCTTGCGGGTGTCAAAGAGTTGGGCGATGGATCCTGAGAAGACCTGGACGATGATAAATGGTGCCATATAAAAGGTTATCGCCAGGGAGGCGGTGCCGAAATCAACCAACCAATTCCGGGCTAAAACCGGCAGCAGTGTGACGACACCAAAACCGCCAAGCGGACCTAAGGCGGCGCCGATATAGAGTGGGATTAAATACTTTAGAATCTTTAGCAAACTTGGACCATAGGGAAATATTTACAGCAACTTATTCGGCAGCCAAATCGCAATTTGCGGAAAAATCATGACCAGTGCCAGCCCGACTGATTCAACCAGGGTATACGGGATGACCGAGCGGTAGATATCGCCCATGGTGATGTCAGGCGGCACAATCCCTTTCAGATAGAACAGGTTAAAGCCAAACGGAGGCGTCATGTAACCGATTTCCATGTTGATCACAAACAGGATCCCGAACCACAGGGGATCAAATCCGTGGGCTTTGACGATCGGCAGGAAAACCGGGACCGTGATCATCATGATTCCGGCCGGGTCCAACACCATGGCCAATAAAAATATGATAAGCTGGATAAAAATAATCGTGCCCCAGGGACCGCCGGGGATATGCCGCATCACATTTTCCATCAGCTGATTCGCTCCCATTCCATGATAGGCTGCGCTAAAACAGTAGGCGCCGAAGAGAATCCACATGATCATGCCCGTCAGTCTCAGGGTTCGCATGGCGGCCTCTTTCATCATGGCCCAGCTGAATTGCTTGTACACCAGAGCTGAAATAATGGCACCCAAAACACCCATGGCGGCTGCCTCTGTAGGCGTGGTAACCCCGCCGATAATTGATCCCAGCACCATGAATACGATGCCGATGGGCAATATGACGGCCCTGAGTGCGGTTAGTTTTCGCTTCCAGTCTCCGCGTTCCTCGCGGGGCAGGGCCGGTCCCAGGCGGGGTTGAAAATAGCAGCGAATGGCGATGTAACTGGATACAAGAACCAGCAGCATCAGGCCGGGAAAAACACCACCCGCAAACAGCCTGCCCACCGACTCTCCTGATATCAAAGCATACAGGATCATAATGACACTGGGCGGAATGAGAATGCCCCAGCCGCCGCCGGAATTTATGCATCCCAGGGCCAATTCCTTGTCATAGTTGCGTTCCAGCATCGAAGGCAGGGCGATGGTTCCCATACTGACCACGGCCGCGCCGCTGATTCCGCACATTGCCGAAAAAATAGCACAGATTCCGACAGTGCCGATTGCCAATCCGCCGGCCACCGGTCCGAACCACAGATACATCATTTCATACAGGCTTTTGGCCACGCCGGATCGCTCCAGAATCATGGCCATAAAAATGAAAAGCGGTACTGCCACCAGGGTGAATTTATTCATGGCGCCCCAGGTCTGGGCGGCAACCATGTAGAAGGCTTCAGGTCCCCAGGTAAAATAAATAAAAATCATGGAAACGCCGCCCAGCACAAAAGAAAGCGGCAGGCCCAGGAGCAGAAATAGAAGCAGGGCCCCAAAAAAGAGAACGCTCAACAGCTCGATACTCATAAGGTTTCTCCTTTCTGGGTTTCATCGGCCATATCGATGTCGACGTCCAGCAAAATAAAAATATCCCGGATGAGTTTGGCCAGGCCTTGCAGCATGAGCAAAATGGCGGCCAGGGGAATCATCAACTTGGCAGGGTACAGGGGCGGATTCCAGGCAGACTGGGAGTGTTCAAAGCGGGACAAGGAATCCCAGGCCAGGGAGCCGCCGTAGATCAGCAGCATTCCACAGAACAGAAAAAAAAGAATGGACGTAAAAATGTCCAGGCCGGCCTTGTATTTTTTGGACAGGTGGGAATAGAGGATATCCACGTTGACGTGTCCGCCGGTCCGCAGGATATAGCCGCCGGCAAGTATTGCGTAAGCGCCGAAAAGCATTTGGGCCAGCTCGTTGGCCCAGACGGTGGGGGAATTAAAAAAATATCTTAATATGACCTCCATAAATAGCAGGGCAAAAAAAAGAAACAAAAAATAGGAGAGCAGATTTCCCACCCAATCATTGACGGCATTGATGATTTTGAGAAAAGCCTTGAGAACGGACATGCGGCACCTTTCACTGGTTGCTGGTTGCTGGATACTGGATACTGGGTACTGGATGCTTGATACTTGATACTGGATACTCGATACTGGATGCTTGATGCTGGTTGCTCCATACTGGATACTTGGTACCGGATATAGCCGGTGCATGGCGTTCGGCACACGGCGCACGGGTTCAACCGAATGGTCACTGGTCGAATGAAAATCACGAAATTTCCATTCGGCCCACCAGCACATTCCATGGACCGATGCCTTACTCTTTGCGCTATGCCCCGTGCACCATGCGCTTTTTACCCGATCCGCGCTACCCGATACCCGTACGTCGCAACGCCCACCTCGCACCACGAAACCCGCACCCCGCAACGCGGGCTTACAGGTGCCCCAGGGATTTTAAGAAGTCTTTCAGAATTTGCAGTGCCTTGGCTGCGTCCGGTCCTTTTTCTCCTTCTTTGTCCCACATTTTCATGGCGACTTCGGTTATCTTTTTTTGATCCTCCGGTGGAAGGGTAACCACCTGTACGCCTTTTTCCTTGACCGCCTTTGCCAGGACGATGGCTTCCAAATAAATATATTGATTGGTTCGCTTCCAGAATTGTTCTTCCAGGGCGTTGTAAAAAATGGCCTGAATATCTGCGGGCAGCTTGTCGATGGCTTTTTGATTCACTACCCAGGCGTCGGTACCCGCGATGTTGAGGCCCGGCAGCAGTTGGTATTTGCAAACATCATACAACTTCATGCTGTAGGCCCCCTGGGCGGCTCCCCAGTGAGCGCCGTCGATAACTCCCGATGCAAGGGAAGGGTAGACCTCCGCTCCGGGCAGGTACGAGGCTGCGGCGCCGGTGGATGTCAAAAATACCTGGAGAACACCTGAAGACCGAAGCTTTAGTCCCTGGAAATCTTCAAAGGTCTTAACGGGTTTTTTCAAAACCAGTTCGGTTGGATAGACTTTGTCCGTGGAGTAAAAAACGCCGTGTTTGGCAGTTTCGGCCTGGATAATTTTTTCAAAGCCCAGCCATTTGTGGTAATAGGCGGCTTCCCAGACATTTTTGAAAGCATACGGCAGCCCGGCCGCAATGCCCGCCACCTCGATCTGGTCCCGCACATAAGCGGGGGAAATGGTGCCCATCTGGATCATTCCCCGTTTGACGGCATTGAAAATTTCTTTGGCCGGGACCAGGGATCCGGCTGAAAATGGTTCCAGGATTAGCCGACCGTTGGTACGCTCTTTTAACCGTTCGGCCAGCACCAGCAGGCTTGCTTTGTAAGAACTGCTTGCAGCCGGCCAATGGGATTGGACTCTCCATTTGATTACCTTGTCCGCTGCAAACGCGTTGTTCGTCATTACCGGTCCAAAACCCACCACCAAGGCCAGAAAAGCCAGTAGAATAATCAACATTCCTTTTTGTTTCATCTTGAAACCTCGTTTGTTTTGATTTGACTTATAGGACGATTGACGCTTTTCCATTACTCCAAAACTCCAGTACTCCATTACTCCTTCAGATTAAATTAGAATCTTCATATCGCTTCGTAACCAGGCTGAAAATCATCTGCGGTTGCGGATTCTTAATCCGCCGGCCCTAGTTTTTTGCCGTTTTCATCGTATCGATACCAGCCAATACCTGTTTTGCGCCCCAATTGGCCGAGTTTCACCTTTCTTTGCAGCAGCATGGGCGGATGGAATTTTTCGTTGCGGGTTTCATTGTAAACGGCAGTCATGGCATTAAAGCCGATGTCCAGGCCTGCCATGTCCGCAGTTTCAAAAGGGCCCATCGGCCTGCCGAATCCCAGCCGCATGCCTTTGTCGATGTCTTCAACCGTTGTTACCCCGGATTCCACCAACCTGATGGCTTCAATGGTGCTGGGAAAATTGAGGCGATTGAGCACGATGCCGGCCACATCGATATTTACCCGGAGGGTTTCCTTGCCAATCGATTTGCACAGGGCCTCGGCAGTGTCAACTGTTTCTTCCGAAGTGCCCAGACCTTTTACTATTTCCACAGCTCGCATCATGGGGACGGGACTGAAAAAATGGGTGCCGGCAACTTTCGGCACCCTTTGGGTGGCAACCGCTATTTCGGTGACCGGAATGGCGGATGTATTGGTTGCCAAAATGGTGTGCGCCCGGCAGATTTTATCGAGCTTTGAAAACAAGTCTCTTTTGGCATCAAGGTTTTCAATGATGGCTTCGAACACGAAATCCGCATCCGCTGCATCCGCCAGGTCCGTGGTGATCTTCAGCCGACCCATTATGTCTTCAACGGAACCGTCCACTTTGCCTTTCTCCACAAATTTACCGACTGACCAGTTGATGGCCTTTAAGCTTTTTCCGAGTATTTCATCGCTGATATCTCGCATGGTGACCTGATAACCGGCCTGGGCACAGACCTGAGCGATTCCACCGCCCATCAAACCGGCACCGGCGACAAATATTTTTTTGATTTCCATTTCCTACCTCCTCCTATAGTTGGCTCATACTCAAAATAATTTAATGACCTTATACTCTGTCAGGTCCATGTTTTTTTAAGATTGAACTAATAATCAAAATGACTAAAATTGAGGAAGTTCTGTCGACTTTAATTAGCAGGCACCCAATATGGGCGGTGATTAACCCCACCGCTACTTTTTTGATAGAGCTTCGTCGGGAGCCGCAAGGTTTATTCTGGCCTTTTTCTGCGATGATATATGTTTGACCTCGGCTCGTGTGTAGGGGCGGGTTTTATCCTCGCCCGCAAGGGCTCGGATGTCGAATCAATTGCTTAATTTAGGAATCAATATCTTTCGACGCATCTGCCGCTACTTACTTCTGTCTTCCGCCCTCTGCCCTCAGTCTTCTGTTTCTATATTCCGACTTCCGCATTCCCACTTCCCAATTTCTCACCTTCTCATGGTCCCACCTTCCGACTTTCTCAACTTCTTACCAACTGTCTGTCTTCTGACACCTGACACCTAATATCTGTCCTCTGCCTTCCGATTTCAGCCTTCAGTTCTCAGCCCTGTCCCCCCGCTTAGCCAACAAAATCGTGGTCGTTCCGGTTTGCACCACTTCATTGGCTTGATTTTTGACTTCTTTGTCAAAGGTCAGAATTCCTCGATCTTGTTTAGAACTTTCACGCATTTCTTTGACCGTCTGTTCGACGCGGATAGTATCACCGATGTAGATGGGCAGGTGAAATTTCCAACTAAGTTCGAGCAATGCCAGAATGCTGTCTTCGGTTAGTTGATACGTCAGGCCGGCATGGGCCACGACCCCCAGCAGGCCGTGCGCAATGCGCTTGCCATACCGGGTTTGCCCGGCATACTCGGTGTCAGTGTGCAATTGGTTGTGGTCCCAGGATAGACCTGCAAAGTTGACTAGATCAGTCTCCGTCAGCGTACGTGCCTTGGAAACAAATTTCTGCCCAACACGAAAATCCTCAAAATAGAGGGAGCGGACGATTTCATCCATTAATTGAATCCGGTATCAATAATTTTTTTAATAAAATAAATTTGATGAGCACTGAATTTGAATTAAAAATGCTCTAAAGTTATTTCTGTAAAAGCGCAAATTAACGTCAGCCACTAAAATTTTTTCGGATCTCTTTTTTCAGAATCTTACCGGTGCCGCTTTTGGGAAGGGAATCGGGCACGATTTTAATGATGCGTGGATATTTGTATGGTGCCACCCGTTGTTTAACAAATTCGCGAATTTCCTCGGGCTCGATTTGGGCATCTTCCTGCAACACCACCATTGCGGCAACTTCCTCTCCGAAATCTTCATGGGGAATCCCGAAAACAGCGACTTCCAGTATTTCCGGAATCTGGTACATGACCTCTTCAATTTCGCGCGGGTAGACGTTATATCCGCCGCGGATGACCAGGTCTTTTTTGCGGTCGACGATGTATATATAATTGTCTTCGTCCAGCCGCGCAATATCTCCGGTATGAAGCCAGCCATCCCGGATGGTCTTGCTGGTTTCGTCCGGCCGATTCATATATCCTTTCATAACGCCGGGGCCTTTTATCAGGAGTTCACCGTTATCACCCGGGGCAACCGCATTGCCTTCGTTATCGATGATTTTGGCACTGAACTCCGGTATCGGCAAACCGATGGAGCCGGGTTTGGCGACGCTCCCATAGGGATTTTCCACACAAACCGGTGCTTCAGTCAAACCATAGCCTTCGAAAATTTTGGTACTGAAAAATTTTTCGAATCGATGCAAAAATTCGACCGGCAAAGAGGAGCCGCCGGACACGCAAAATTTCAAGGAAGAATTTTGGGGTGGATTTTGCGAAGCCGCCTGAATGAGACGATTGTACATGGTTGGAACACCGAATAAAATCGTCTGGTTTTCCGATTGCACCAATTCGATTACCTTCTCGGGATCGAAGTGGGGCAGGAGTTCAATCGTACATCCCAAATAAATGGATACATTAATAACACTGGTAATTCCGTAGATGTGATACAGTGGCAGGACACCGATTACCACAACCTCCGGGTCAAGTTTGCCGCGCATTTCCGCCAGAATTCTGGCTTCACTGGCATGATTGTTGTGGGTCAGCATAACGCCTTTGGGGACTCCGGTGGTGCCCGAAGTATAAAGGATGGTCAGCGAATCATTGCCCTGCACCGGATACGGCTCGAATTCATCGTGGTTGCTGAAGATGCGGTTCAGTTCCAAAAAATTACTGCTTTCCTGCGCTCCGATGGCAATTTTAAGAGTTGGTTCAAACGCGCTTTGCATGGCCGGTTGGATCTCGGCCAGATAAGATTCGGCTCCGATGAAGGCTTTGGGTTTTGCATCCGCCAGGATATACTCCAGTTCGTGCTTTTTGAACAAAAAATTCACCGGTACGATAACGGCCCCCAACTTGGCCAGGGCATAATAAATTGTGATCACCTGGATGCTGTTGGGCATCATCACCATACAATGATCTCCGGCAGTCAACCCCATATCTTTTAACCCAATGGCCAGCTGATTGCACCGGGTGTTCAGATCTCGATAGGTAATCGATTTTCCTTCAAAACGGACGGCAGCTTTGTCGGGATACCGGCCGGCGGTATCTTCCAGATATTGAGCAAGGTTCATAGTTCAAGGTTCCAGGTTCAGGGTTCGGGGTTCAAAGGTTCAAGATTCCAGGTTCAGGGTTCGGGGTTCAAAGGATCAACGGTTCAAAGTTCCAGAGTAGGGCTGGTCACTGTGACCGCCGATACTGGTCGGCACGGTGGTCGACCCTACGATAGCACAAGTTCAAAGTTTCTTTTTCAATCAAATCGGACGCTTCAATGGACAGCGCTCGGGCTGAACCTTGACTCCTAAACCTCTCAACCTATTTTCCCATCTTAACATTGACATGGATCGTCGGCTCCTTTTGGGGCATCAGTATTCCGCTGAAAATGGTGTCGACGATGTCATCGGCACAGCCCAACAGGTCGCGGGGCTTGCCGACCAGGCTTTTGCGGGTGACCAGATGTTCGATGGTCCCCCATATCATGGCCCGCACCAGGTACGGCTTGAGATTTGGTTTAAATTCACCGTTTTGAATGCCTTCCTCCAATACCTGGGTGGTATTTCTGGCAGACCGCTGGACAATTTTATAGGCTTCGGTTTTCAAAAAATTGCGATTGCCTTTCAAGATCAGCATGACCACATTGGCATAATTCGGGTTGGAAGCATATAGTTTTAAGTGACGATAAATTAAAAACCGAAGCTTGTTGGCCGCTCCCTGGATATATTCCAGGATTTCGAGATTTTTCTCCTGATACTGGTGGATGGTTTCGGCAGGAATTGAAAAGAGCAGTTCCTCTTTAGAGGAGAAGTACTCATAGATGGTTGCCTCTGAAACTTCGGCATTCTTCGCGATGTCGGATATGGTGGCCTCGTGAAATCCCTTCTGAGCGAATATATTCTCGGCGGATTTTAAGATCACCGCTCCTTTGGCCGGATTTTTTTGTGCTTTGATGCCCTTAAAAGAGTTGTTCGTTTTGGATGGCATGGGTTTAGATCATTCAGTGTAATTTATGCAACTACGTGGTTGGGTAATCAACATATAGGCTTTCAGATAATGCTTTTGGCAAGGTTAGCAGGAGCCCCCCAGAGTAAGGCGTACAAATAGTACGTTGTTGAAGGGGGGCGACTGATAACGCAGTCCAAAAACTTTATTTGGAAGACTATACCTCCGGCATGACAACATCATAGCCCTATCTTCAGTTTAAAACGGAGTATTATATTTATTCCAAATCCGGGCTTGTAAATTTCCGAAACGGTAATGCTAAGAGTGGCAATACAGATATTTTCATATATTGATATCTGTATACTAATGTCAAGCTGTTTTTTTTAAAAGGGACTACTGAAATCATTGGCAATATTCTATTGTGGCTATAAATTCCGGAAAAATAACATTGACAGTCTATTCCAGTTTGAGTAATTTCAAAATTTACGTTAGGTTACCATACCGAATAGAGGAAAGCTTATGAAACTGGAAAAGAAAATTTCAGTGATTACCGGAGCCGGCAGAGGAATCGGGAAAAGTATCGCCCACATTTTTGCCGACGAGGGTGCCGATCTTATCCTGGCAGCCCGTACGCGGCAACAACTGGAGCGAGTTGCCGATGAAATAAAGGCCAAAAACCGAAATGCTGAAGCCATTGTCTGTGATGTATCATCACCCGCCGAAGTTGAGAAATTAGCGGCGGCGGTCAAAGAAAAATTCGGCCGGGTCGACATTCTGGTGAATAATGCCGGAATATCCAAACGGTCCAAACTGTTGGAGTACGATGATGACACCTGGCTTGAAGTAATTCGAGTCAATCTTTTCGGGGTCTACCTCTGTTCCAAGGCATTTTTGCCGGCCCTGCAGCAAACGGGTGAAGGCCGCATCATAAACGTGGCCTCAACGGCCGGCAAGACGCCGGTTCCCTTTAATACAGCATATAGCGCCTCCAAGCACGGCGTGCTGGGCTTTACAAAGTCGCTCGCCAGTGAGGTGGCTCTATCAGGGTATCCCGCGATTACCGTTAATGCGATTTGTCCTTTCTTTGTAGAGACAGATATGTTCAGGGGGCCCAAGGGGTACCTGTCCCAAATGTCAAAAATGGCAGGCCTCTCGGAAAAGGAAATCCATGATAAAGTTGTCGGCCGCAGTCTGCAGCAACGGGCCTTGGAACCCGATGAAGTTGCAGCCATGGCGCTTTATCTGGCATCGGATGAGTCCCGCGGCGTTACCGGCCAGGCGTTTAACATATGCGGCGGCCGCGTTTTCCACTAGAAATGAATCTCGGAAATCTCTTAAATATTTCAGCGAGCAAATATCCTGAAAGGACCGCCATCATCTCGCAAGAGGGCCGATGGTCTTATAAGGCCTTCGATGAGCGAACAAACCGGTTGGCGGGCGCCTTCCTAAATGCCGGGCTGGCAAAAGGTGATCGAATCGCGCTTCTTTTCTATAATAGCAGTTACTTTGTCGAAGCTTATTTTGCTGCTGTTAAAATCGGTCTTGTCGTGACTCCCGTCAATTTTAGATTCACCAGTTCCGAAATTTTATACGTACTTAATGACGCCCAGCCGCTTTTGCTCCTGTTTGGGTCCGAATTTGAGGATACTTTGCAGTCCGTTGCTGATCAGCTCGGCTCGGTCCGATATTATATCTCACCCCACAACACCGAGTCATTGCTGGCAGATGACTATGAAGATTTTCTCGCCGGCGGCCAGGCCGACATCGCTATCCCGGCCTCCCAGGTCAGTGAAAACGACCCATGCCAGCTGATGTACACTTCCGGCACCACCGGCAAACCCAAAGGCGCAACCCTGACCCACCGCAATGTTCTCTGGAATCTGTATAACACCATCTGGGCCAGGGATGACAAGGCCGGCGAAAGAGCCGTTATTGTCGGGCCGCTTTATCACACCGCGGCTTTGAACAATCATCTTACCATTCAAGTCGCATTAGGTGGAACCAGTATCATCATCCGTAAATTCGAGCCGCAGGCTTTGCTCCGGACGATTGAAAAAGAAAAAGCCACGATCGTTTCCGGCGCCCCGGCCCTTTATAATATGCTCTTGCAGCACCCCGATGCCCATAAGTACGAAACCCGCTCCATCACCAAATGCACTTCGGGCTCGGACAAGCTGCCGATGGAAATTAAAAAAAGGCTTTTGGAATTCTTTCCCAATATTCAAGGCGTCTATGATGTTTACGGCTTAACCGAAGCCTCTCCGGGGATTACGATTCTCAATGCGGCTGACTCCCTGCGCAAAGACGGTTCGGTGGGAAAAGTTTTGCCTTTTGTGGATGCCCGCATCGTTGACGAAAATAAGAACAACCTGCCGCCGGGTGAGGTGGGAGAACTGATTTGCCGGGGGCCGAATGTTATGCAGGGCTATCATCGCAATCCCCAGGCAACGGCAGAAACCATACAAAACGGTTGGCTTTTCACCGGAGATCTGGCAAGAATGGACCGCGAGGGATTTGTCTATATCGTCGATCGCAAAAAGGAGATGATCGTCAGTGGCGGAGAAAATATTTATCCCAGGGAGATCGAGGAAGTGATTATCAAACATCCGTCCGTGGCGGATGTGGCCGTGATCGGCATCCCCCACCCGAAGTGGGGTGAGACCGTCAAAGCCTTCGTTGTTCCCGGGCAAGGCCGAACCATCGATGAAAAGGAGGTGATCGATTTTTGCAAAAAGTATTTGGCGAGCTACAAAAAGCCAACCGCTGTGGCTATTGTCCCTGCGATCCCCCGAAATCCTTCCGGCAAAGCATTGAAAAGGGTATTAAAGGAAGAAGATCAGAAAGAATCATTATCGTAACAGCACACAAATGTATTAGGCGGCGAAACCATTAACCTTATAAAGAAGGAGGAAGAAATGAGAAAAATCACTACCATTGGATTTCTTTCATTATTGGCAATTGGGTTGGTGATGGCCGGCAATTTCAATTCGGCCGTGGCGGCTGATAAGCGACTGTTGCCCATCGCAACGGCCAGCACCGGGGCCAGCTGGTACCCTACGGGGGGAGCGATTTCAAGTATCGTCAACAAATATGTACCCAACGCCGAAGCGTCCGCCCACCCTTCGGCAGCCAGCCGGGAAAATATCAGGCTGATATAAGAAAAGAAAACCGATTTGGCCATGGTCATGCCGGATGTGGCATTCTATGCCCAGACCGCCACGGACATCTATAAGGGTAAGTCTCCCGCTAAAATCAGGGGACTTTTTTCCTTCTGGGGCATCGATCTGCTTGTCATCGCCCGAGCCGACACAGATATTCACAGTGTTGCGGATCTTAAAGGGCACCGGGTGGGGTTCGGGCCACCGGGAAGCGGCAGCGCTAATATGTCCCAAAAAATACTGGCTGAATATGGTCTGACCTATAAGGATGTCAAGCCTCAATTCATTTCGGCCACGGAACAGTCCCAGGCGTTAAAAGACAAGGCGCTGGATGCCGCCATGTATACGATCGGCACACCCGCGGCAACTTTTGTTGATTTATGCACCTTGAATAAAATGCGGATTATACCGATTCAAAAGGACATGATGGCCAAGATTTTAAAAAGCCACCCCTATTATGCACCCTCCGTTATTCCGGCCGGAGCCTATCCGCAAATCGATTACGACGCTCCCGCCCTGAAATGGTTAGGGTTGGTAATTACCCATGAAGATCTCGATGCGGATCTCGCTTACCGGATCGTCAAGGCGGTTGCCAAGGATCACCTGGATGAATTTAAACAGGCCCACGCGAAAGCCAAAAAATTAACCACGGATGAAATGGCAGCCGGCATGTCCATCCCCTGGCATCCCGGAGCAGCCAGGTTTTGGAAAGAGGTCGGGCTTTTAAAGTGAGGACCTTAACCTCTGCAAATGCTATTCTTTAAAGACGTGATGGCGGCAGGCGCAGCGAATATGCTGCCAAGTATACTGTATTAGATTTCAGGTGTCGGGTTTCGGCCCGCTTGGTGCAAGACAGCAGATAGTTATTGTGTCCTGTTTGTCGTTCATTAAATTATCATTTGATTAAACTGGCCGCTCGCGGCCAGAGGCAGCGCTCATCTGAAAGTTTGTTTGTCGTGGCGGGGTTTATCCCCGCCATTTAATCGACAGAAAATCGAATGTCGAAGGGCGGACACCTGAACACTGATCCGCCTGCGGTGGAAAACCATCAGTTTCTTTATGGTGTTATGTCGTGGCCAGAAGATTAATCGGCAGGAAGGTCTTCGTTTTTGCGGGGGGCGGGATCCTCTTTTTGGGGATAGTTGTCTATCTTGGATTTTACCCGGTTTATATACTAAGCATCAAAGATATCAGCAATGGAAAAACTGTGTATGAGGCGCCGGCCATACCCGGTGACAATTTGTGGATCGCCTTTATTAATTCGGTCGAAAAGCTTCCGGTAGCCGACCATTTTGTTGTCAATGATAACTATGAATTCCTGTTTACGGAAACCATCTTCCAGGCACCCTACGCCGGTTACGATCGATCAGAGAAGGCGGAGTTGATTGCGCCCGGCACGCTGAAAATCTCCGGCTATGGTCGGCAACTGGAGGCATACACTTTTTATGCCGGTGATACTTCCAGGCACATGCTCTTTATGAACGGCAATTGGCTGCCCTTGTATGAAGTGGCCCGGGGCGGAGACCTGATACAGATTACCGTAACGAAAAGGTCCCGGCCGGCCTTTTTTTTCAGAAGGATGTTCTCCCATGAGTGAAAAAGCTTCCGGCGGCAAAATTGCGCTGTTTGTATCATTTACAGCGGTAGCGATGGCTGTTTTTCATCTTTATACCGCGGGATTCGGGCGATTCCCCGCTTTGCAGCAAAGATCCATCCACCTGGCTTTTGCCCTGCTGCTGACGTTTTACCTTTATCCGGTCAGAAAAAAGGGATTGTCCGGCAAATGGCCGGCCGTCATCAATTTTGTATCATCCATCGGGGCGCTTGTCAGTTGCGGCAATATTGCCTTTGTCATATATTATGTCCTTTATGAGAGAGCCGGCGCCGCCACCCATATGGACATCGTGCTCGGCACGGTACTCATCCTCCTGGTCATTGACATGACGCGCAGGATTATGGGATGGACCCTGCCCATCATCACCCTGGTTTTTATTGCCTATGGTTTCCTGGGATCTTATATCGACATACCTTATCTTTCCCACTCCGGTATGGATGTATCGCGTTTCATTGCTTACACCTATTTGAGCACGGAAGGCCTTTTCACCATCCCCCTGGGAGTTTCGGCGACATTTATCGCCGTGTTTGTGATTTTCGCTGCATTTTTGGTCAACTCCGGTGTCGGAGATTTTTTCATGGAGGCATCCACGGCCATTGCCGGCGATAAAACGGGCGGGGCGGCTAAAATTTCGGTTGTCTCCAGCGCTGCGATGGGCTCTGTTTCGGGCAGTTCCGTCGGCAATGTGGTCACCACCGGTTCGGTTACCATCCCGCTAATGAAAAAAATGGGATTCCCCCCGCTATTGGCAGCAGGCATCGAAGGGACGGCTTCCACTGGTGGACAGATAATGCCGCCCCTGATGGGAGCCACTGCCTTTATCATCGCCAGTGTGGTCGGCAAACCCTATTTAACGATTTGTATTGCCGCCTTTGTGCCGGCGGTGCTTTCGTTTCTATCGGTCTATGTCATTGTGCACTTTGAGGCTGAAAGGCATGGTATTAAAGGCCTGCCAAAAAAAGAGTTGCCAAAGCTTTTACCGGTATTAAAGAAAAAAGGCCATTTGGTGATACCCATTATTGTTTTAATCGCGATGCTGGTGATGGGGTTTACCGCAATGAAAGCCGGTTTTTATTCCCTTATTTTTGTGATCCTGATCAGCGCCATTCAAAAGGACACTCGCATGGGAGTAAAAAGTATTCTGCTGGCCCTGGAAAAAGGCGCCAAAGCAGTGCTGCCCATTGCAGCGGCCTGCGCCTGTTCGGGCATAGTCGTCGGGGTATTGACCCTGACCGGCCTGGGGCTGAAAATATCCTATCTGCTGGTGGAACTGGCCCAGGGCAGTTTGCCGGTGCTGCTGCTGCTGGCGATGGTGGTATCGATATTTCTGGGGATGGGTATTACAACCACAGCCGCCTACTTGCTGGTTGCCATTGTTGTCGCACCGGTGCTGGTCCGATTGGGCGTACCGGAATTGGCCGCGCACATGTTTGTTTTTTACTATGCGGTGATCTCTACCATTACGCCACCCGTCGCCCTGGCCGCATATGCGGCTGCCGGTATTGCCGACACCGATCCGTTTAAAACTGCACTGGTCGGGTTTCGGGTCGGCATTGCCAAATTCGTAGTGCCATTTTATCTCATTTACCGACCGGATATTCTACTGGTTTCAGCCGATCCCCTTAAAGCCATCTATGCCCTGGTGATGTCTTTTATCGGCATATGGGCTTTGGCTGCCAGTGCCTGCGGGTATGCATTCAGGGAATTGAAAATATATGAAAGAATGATCCTTTTTGGTGGAATTCCGTTGACAATCCCCTATAATTTTACTTGGAACCTCATCGGCGCGGGCTTTATCATAGCGGTTACGGGGTATGTGTGGACAAGGGCCAAGAAAATGACTATTGAAGGTTGAAAATCGAAAATTTATGGTATTCTACCTAATTTATTTCCACCTGATTACCATAGCCTATCGTTAACAAGAAATTCAGATCGGCAAAGCTCTTGGGGCCAAAGTGATTGCCACGGCCGGCTCTGACGATAAACTCCGGGTTTGTGACCAAATAACTAAAGTAAATCAGGAGCTAGTTAATGTCTCATTTTAAAATCAACCAGAAAGATGTTTTCTTCATATTAAAGGAGCAGCTTAATTACGGTACTTTAGGCTCATTGCACCGCTATGAAGGACTCAATGAAAAAACCTTCGACATGCTGATCACCGAGGCCCTGAAGTTTGCCCGGGGTGTTGTGGATCCGCTGCAGGAAATCGGTGAACAGTTCGGCGTTAAATTCGAGGATGGAAACGTAACCTGCCCGCCTGAATTTAAAACAGCATTTAAGCAATACGGGCAGGACGGCTGGACGGCCGCTGTGCGGGATCCCGAGTACGGCGGGCAGGGGTTTCTCAACATGATGCGTATCGTGATCAATGATTTGATGTATGGTGCCTGCCAATCGTTTAATATGGCCCCGAGTTTGACCCACGGGGCCGCCCACCTGATCGAAAGTTTCGGTACGCAAGACCTGAAGGCGCGTTTTATACCTAAAATGTTTGACGGCACCTGGGCCGGCACCATGTGCCTGACCGAGGCCGATGCCGGATCCAACCTGGCAGCCCTTCAAACCACCGCTTACCCGGTTGACGATCATTACAAAATCAAGGGCAGCAAAATTTTCATCTCCTGGGGCGATCATAATTTGGCGGAAAATATTATCCATCTGGTTCTGGCCCGAATAGAAGGTGCACCGGCAGGCGTGAAGGGGATCTCGCTTTTTGTGGTACCGAAAATGAAGCTGAATTCCGATGGCTCCAGCGCAGGGTCAAATGATGTTTTATGCGGCGGCGTTGAAAAAAAAATGGGGCTGCACGCGTCGCCGACCTGCGTTCTGAATTTTGGCAGCAATGACGACTGCATCGGCTACCTGTGCGGTGACCCGAACCGGGGCCTGGCGCATATGTTTCAGATGATGAATGCCGCCCGCATCAACACCGGCGTCAGCGGCATGGCACTGGCCAGCACAGCCTATCAGAATGCACTCGAATATGCCAAAGCCAGGGCCCAGGGGCGTGATATCGCCGGACGCAAACCCGGTGATGTGCCGATTATCGATCATCCGGATGTCCGGCGCATGCTGCTGTGGATGAAAGCCATGGTGGATGGGATGCGATCGATGATCTACACCGGTGCCTTCTGGCAGGATATCGCCCTGGAATCGCCCGAAGGCGATGAAAAACAACACTACGCCAACCTGTTGGATTTTATGACCCCGATTATCAAAGCCTACTGTTCGGACATGGGCTTTAGAGTGTGTGAAACAGCCATTCAATGCCTTGGCGGATACGGTTTCTGTAAAGAGTACCCACTCGAGCAGTATCTGCGCGATGCCAAGATCATGTCGCTTTACGAGGGCACTAACGGGATTCAGTCCATGGACCTGATGGGGCGCAAAATGCGCATCAACGATGGCGGACCCTTTATGGCCTATCGCAAGGAAATCGAGCAATTCTGTCGGGAAAACCAGGATCATCCGCAGTTGGGCAAACACGTAAAAGCGCTATCAGACGTGTTCAAGAAGCTGACGGCGGCGGCGATGCACCTGCGGGATCAAATGGATTCCGATCCGCTGCAGTGGGCGTCGAACACCTACCCGGCCTTGACGGCTTTCGGTGACGTTACCATCACCTGGCGCCTGCTGGATATGGCAGTCATTGCCGCGCGTGCCATTGAAAAAGGCCGACAGAAAAAGTTTTATACCGGAAAAATTATGCAGGCGACCTATTTTTCCGATGTTACCCTGCCGCACACCCTGGCAACCATGGACAACGCGTTGCGAGATGGGCGGGAAGTCGTTGACATGCCGCAGGGAGCCTTTTGACGAGCATAGAGCAAAGGGCCTAGAGCATAGAGCAAAGGGAAGGGCATAGCGTATAAAGATAGAGGGTAGAGGACAGGTGCCAGAAGACGGACAGCAGAAGGTGTGAAGTTAAGAGGGTAAAACGGTGGTAATTGATGGGAGTGGGAAGTTGGAAAAAAAGCAGGTAGAGGAAGTAATCAAGCGCAAGGCTGAAAGCTCAAAGTATGGCCGGACTCTGTGCCGGCATTGATCAGGTAATAAATTACGAGTAACACCTGGTGTTTTACACCGATATGGAGTACTTACACTAATGGCAGAATCAAGTCTCAATGATCAGGGCGATTTGCACGCTATAATAAAAAAATTTGTCGCCGAAGAGCTGGAGCCGTTGTCTTTGAAGGTCGAAAAAAACGGGCGGATTCCCGACGAAATTGTGAATAGGATGCGGGAAATGGGACTTTTTGGTCTTTCGATTCCCAGGGAGTATGGTGGACTGGGTCTCTCGACACTCGATGAAATCAAAGTTTATGAAGAATTGACCCAGACCAATGCCAGTTTCCGATCCCGGATCGGCACCAGCAACAGTATTGGATCCATGGGAATTTTGTATGATGGGACCGACGATCAAAAAAAAACCTACCTGCCGCGAATTGCCGCAGGCGAATGGACCGCCGCCTTCGCGCTTACCGAACCGGACGCCGGCTCCGATGCCGCCAACATAAAATGCAGTGCGGTTTTAGAAGATGATCACTGGGTTCTGAATGGCACCAAACAATTTATCACCAATGGCGACTGTGCCTCAGTTTTTACCACCATCGCCGTAACCGATGAGCAGAAACGGGCCCGGGGCGGCTTTACGGCGTTTATCATTGAAAAAGACTTTGGCGGCTTCAGTGTCAGCCCGCCGGACAGCAAAATGGGATTGAAAGGCTCCCATACGAATGAAATCGTTTTTCGCAATTGCCGGGTCCCGCGAGAAAATGTCATTGGCGGCCTGGAAATGGTGGGAATGGGGTTTAAGACCGCCATGCGGGTGTTAGATAAAGGACGGCTGACCATGGGGGCCTGTGCCCTGGGTGCTTCTCAAAAACTGCTGGCTAAATGTGTGGCCAAAATCAAACATCAGATCAGTGCCGGCAAACCCAAAGCTGATCTGCAGGTTGCCCAGTTCAGCCTGGCCGACATGGCTACTGAAATTTATGCAGCCCGGCGCATGTTGTATGATACGGCCCGCTTGCGGGACACCGGCAAAAACGTTACCCATGAAGCGTCTATGGTAAAATTGTTTTGTACTGAAATGGCAAGCCGCATGGCCGAACGGGCCATGGACATATTTGGTGATGAGGGATATCTGGCCCAATCGCAAATCGAGATGTTTCTGAGGGATGTCAGGTTGTATCGTATTTTCGAAGGGACCAGTGAAATTCAGCGTATGGTAATTTCAAGGAATCTGTTAAGGGCATAAATAAGGTTTCTGGTGTCAGGTTTCAGAAGACAGAGGACATGTGACTGAAAACAGAGGACAGAAAATAGGCAGAAGATAGGAAGTTAGGAAGGCAGATGACCGAAAGAAGGTACGAAGTTTAGTAGGTGTGAAGGTGGCAGCGGTTTTGCTTGCATCCCGCTGCTTTTTAGCGGGGCAGCCGCTGTTCTAATATAGATAAAACGTCGTGTCATCATTATTGGACAGTCGATGTTGGATGTTCGATGTTCGATCTTCAATCTGTAAAATAACTAGGAGACATACAATGAATCAACCCGTCATCATCAGCGCCGTTCGCACCCCGGTTGGAAGGTATATGGGTGCCCTCAAGGATGTTGAAGCCTATGATCTGGCCAGCCTGGTACTGAATGAAGTCATTTACCGGGTGAATATTCAATCGGACCAGGTGGATGAAGTCATCATGGGTCAATCCTACCAGAATGGCGAATATGTAAACATCGCGCGCATGGGATTGTTGAAAGCCGGTTGGCCGGAGACAATCCCCGGAATTACCATCGATCGCCGCTGCTGCACCGGTTTGGATGTAATTCGATATGCTGCCAGCCTGATCATGTCCGAACAGGCGGAAATCATTGTGGCCGGTGGGGTGGAAAGTATGAGCAATGCGGAGTTTTATCTGCCCGGCAGCATCAAATGGGGGGTCGGGGGAAGCAAAGGCATGCCCCGGGGACATGGTGATATGTCCATCTGGGGACTAAAGTTTTATGATCGCATCCAACGAGCCCGGGTCATGTCGCAGCCGGAATCAAGATACGGGGTCTTGCCGGCGATGATGACCTGGGCCGAAACGGCGGCCAAAGAAGAAAATATCTCACGGGAAGCCTGTGATCGATGGTCCTTGGAAAGCCATCAAAAAGCTTGTGCAGCTTTGGAGTCCGGTAAATTCAGCACGGAAATAATAACCGTCCCGGTACCCCGGCGCGAGGGCGATCCAATCTTATTTGATAAAGATGAAAATCCGCGAGCCGACACGACCTTGGAAAAATTAAGCAGGCTGAAACCCGTGTTGGGAGGTGTTTGCACAGCCGGAAATTCCTCAACCGAAAATGACGGAGCGGCCGCAGTCATTGTCACCAGCGCCAAAAAAGCCGAGCAAATGGGTATCCAGCCGTTGGCCGCCGTCAGAGCATGCGCCGTTACCGGCGATGATCCGCGAAAAACATACAAAACCGTCCCAACGGCCGTCAATAAAGCACTGCATGCGGCCGGAATCGGGATTGAAAAAATCGATCTGATTGAAATCCAGGAAGCATTCGCCGCTCAGGTTTTGGCTGATTTAAAAGAGATGGGCGTGGGACCCCAGGATTACGGCAAGGTTAACGTAAACGGTTCCGGAATTTCACTCGGACATCCCATCGCCGCCACCGGGGTTCGCGTGCTGGTCACCCTGCTGCATGAGATGAATCGGCGCGGGACACGCTACGGCCTGGAATGTATCTGCGGCGGCGGCGGGCTGGGAATCGCGGCCGTTTTCGAAAGGGCAGAATGATATTTACCGTGCGGCAAATTCAATAAAATGAAGGGATACAGCAATGACAAAAGAACTCAACGAAGTCGTGGTTGTCGATGCCGTGCGAACGGCGTTCGGACGGGCAGGGGAGAAGGGCATATTCTGGAACACGCGGGCCGAAGAATTGTGTGTGCCGCTGCTAAAAGCCCTGATCCAACGCAATCCGGCCCTGAAACCGGAGATGATCGAAGACAGCATCTGGGGCGTAACCAATCAGGTCAAAGAGCAGGGCGGAACCATCGGCCGGATGCTTCCCATACTGGTGGAGTGGGGCTGGGAAATTCCCGGATGCTCCATCGATCGCATGTGCGCCAGCGGTTTGACTGCGGTTGGATTCAGTGTCAGCCATATTGCCAGCGGTATGGCCGATTGTCTGATTGCCGGTGGTGTGGAGCATATGGGGCATTTACCCATGGGATTCATGCGGGATCCTCATCCACGGGCCGAAGAACTGCTGGGCGGACCGTCGGCGTTTAACATGGGAATGACGGCTGAAAACATCCATGACCGATATCCGAAATTGACCAAAGACATGGCCGATACCTATGCCAAGTCCTGTCAGGACAAAACTGATCGGGCTGTTGCAGCCGGCAAGATGCAGGATATGATTATACCCAAAGAAGTTGAGCTTGCAGACGGCACCAAAATGATGGCCGACAAAGATCAACAGCCCCGGCCGGGCACAACCATGGACGGACTGGCCGGATTGAAAACACCATTTAGAGAAACAGGAGGACGGGTAACCGCCGGTAATGCGTCGGGCTTAAACGATGGCGCCGCAGTCGTGCTGCTGATGAGCCGGTCCAGAGCAGACGAGCTGGGGCTGCAGCCGAAATTGCGTTGGGTGGCATCCGGTGTGGCTGGTGTGGATCCGACTGTCATGGGGATCGCACCGGTTCCGGCAACGGAAAAGGCCCTTGACAAAGCCGGACTGACACTGGAGGATATCGACATCATCGAAATCAACGAGGCCTTTGCGGTGCAGGCCTTGTACTTTCTGGAACAATTCGGATTGAAACCCGATGATCCCCGGGTCAATCAATGGGGCGGTGCAATCGCTTACGGCCATCCACTGGCTGCATCCGGCCCCCGGCTGGTGGCATTTTTGTGCGGCCTGTTCAAGGAAAATACGGATGCGCGATACGGTTTGAGCACCATGTGTGTCGGCGGGGGCAGGGGTATTCGATGATTTGGGAAAGATGTAGATGAAGTCGGAATGATTCGAATGCGGATTTGGGATTGCAGATTACCGATTGAGAAGACATAGAACAAGGGGCACAGTTGGAAGCGTTTCCCGGGTTCATTGAGTTGATTGGTTTGCTTGATTCTTGTCATTGAATGCGGCTTACTGTTTACCACCTGCTTGTCACTGCTTACTTGTCACTATATACTTGTCATTGGATTAAGAATAGGAGGGCTAAAGTGAGTGCAGCCGATACAAATAACGAAATTATAACGGAGATCCGTGATCGCGTTCTTCGCATACAAATTAACCGACCGGATAAAAAAAATGCCCTTACCCGGGCCATGTATGCCGCTATGGCAGATGCGATCACCCGGGCTGACGAAGACAACGGCATTCGGGCTGTTTTTCTGCACGGCACGGCGGATTGTTTTACTGCCGGCAACGATCTGAAAGATTTTCAAGCCTTCCGGCAGGACGGGGATAATAAAGATGT
>Ga0056115_1000206_pt1 | contig 29446 bp, 24 predicted proteins | sample WorMetOlspDAHAB1_FD_77007 | JGI IMG/M metagenome (GOLD analysis project Ga0056115, IMG submission 77007) | Marine gutless worms symbiont microbial communities from Max Planck institute for Marine Microbiology, Germany - Olavius sp. DAHAB.1 ...
CGACGAACCCATCCAGCAGGACCGGCCGCACCACGTGATCCCGCGGCCGCGGCGCCGTGAGAACGAGCATGGCCAAGGCCAGGGCGCCGCAGACCCACAGGCCGCGCCGCGGCAAGCGCCGCAACAGCCAGATCAGCGCAACGAGTACGACGACGGCCCAGCACCAGCCCAGCACCCGGTGAACGACGGCCAGTTCGGAGACGGCAAAGGCATCCTGGACGTTGAGGTCCCTGATTTCGATCGCCCCGGAGGCCTCAAGCAACTGCAGTTCGATCTTCAGCGTTGCGACGTCGGCGCCCACCGGAAAGATCCCGTCATAGCGACGCCAGCCTTTCGTGCCCGTTTCGGAGTAAAGGACATGCGGCCGGCCGCGGATGAATGCCCCGTCGGCGTCGAACGGAGCGACGACAAGCCGGCCGGTGTTCCAGGGATTCGGGCCCTTGGCGACGTCGCGGGTCCGAAGCTCGGCGGCCACGCGAATGTGCGAGGATGTCGGGGCGGGCGCGAACTCTCCGCTGAATGTCACGTTTCCCCGGCCCGAAGGGTGGGTGAGGCGGACCGTCGGCATGTCGGCCTGCCGCAGGGTCGTCTGACCGGGCCCCTGGCTGCGCCAGGCGTCCAGTCCGGCAACAAATCCCGTATTGTAGAGAAGCTCGGCCTCGCCGAACTGATACCGCATATTGGAAACAACGATTGTGGCCGCTAACAGCGAAATCGCCGATGCCACAAAGAGCAGCACCGGGAAACGCCCGGTGCGGACGGGGCGTGAGCGTTTTAGGCGCATCGGGTTCTGCCCGTCTGCTTGTCGGCGGTCGCTGTCGGCGGCAGGCGGCGGCTTTGCATGAGAGGATTGACGGGACCGCTTGGATTGAACGAACGGAAACGGGTTTATGTCCGAGGCGGTAAAGAAATGGTGGACGGCGCCCAAGTGCCGTCGCGGAACCGGCGCTGCTGCGATGGACAAAACGTGCGGGATCGGCCCATAACAGGCCTTGCCGGGCCGAAAGCCGGCCCGAAGTTAAGACTATGACCAGGGAAGGAAGCCGCAGAATGTCCCAGCCGATTACCAAACGAGCATCCGCCCGAATGGCCGAGGATGCCGTCCGGCGGATCCAAGACGCCCTGGCAGAAAGCGCGGAAACCAAACGCCGGGTGGCCCAGGAATGCACCGACGACATCCTGCGCGCGGCAACCACGATTGCCGATGCGATGCACGACGAGCGGAAGCTCCTGATCTGCGGAAATGGTGGCAGCGCCGCCGACAGCCAACACATCGCAGCCGAATTCGTCAGCGTCCTGAGCCAGACGTTCCCGCGACCGGCCCTTCCGTCAATCGCCCTGACAACAGACACGTCCATGCTGACTGCAAGCGCCAACGACTTCGGATTCGACGGTGTTTTTGCGCGGCAGGTCGAGGCTTTGGGTGCGGCCGGAGACGTCCTTCTGGGCATCACGACCAGCGGCAACTCGGCCAACGTGCTGGCTGCGGTCTCCAGCGCCAGGCAGGCCGGGATGACGACGATCAGCCTCAGCGGTCGGGATGGCGGGCGGATTCGGCAGGAGGCCGATCAGTGCATCTGCGTCCCCAGCAACAGCACCCAGCACATACAGGAGGCACATATCGCGATCGGCCATATCCTCTGCGATCTGGTCGAGCGCAGCCTGTTTGAGAAGCCTGGCTGACGGTTTCGCGGCGATTCGTGACGGCCAGGCGTCCCGCCAGGGCGGTTGTCTTGCTATCGTCCGGGGACCGTGATCGTGCCGGCGCTGGGCACCTCAACGATGTCGCCCGGGTAGACTCGCGCCGTCAGGCCGACCACTTCGGGCGTCCGGTTGCGGCCGGTGCTGCGGATGATCATGACATTGGAACCCTGGACCGCATCGTCTTCGTAGCCGCCGGCAATGGCGATCGCGCTGAGCACGGTCATGTTGTTCTGGTAGGCATAGTCGCCCGGCTTGCGAACGCTGCCAAAGATGTAGAACGGCCGGTATTTCGATATCTGGACGCTGACCTGGGGGTTGCGCAGATAGCCGTCCGCGAAACGCTCTTCGATGGCCTCGGCCAGGGCCAATGACGTCTTCCCGGCGGCGTCAACCTCGCCGATCAGCGGGAGCGAGATCCGTCCTTCGGTTCCGATGACGAATTCTCCTGAAAGGTCCTGATGCTTGTAGACTGTCACCGAAACGGTGTCGTCGCTGTCCAGCACGTAGAGCTCGTTCAGGTCCTGTTCCGGACCGGCCGCGCCGTTCGCTTGACCGGCATCGGCCTGGTCCTGACCGACCTGGCCCAGCGCGGTTGACTGGCCGCACGCCGAAAGCGCCAGGAGGCAGCAAAGGACGGTGGTCGCAATGATCCGATCCTGAAACGCCGCCGCCCGTGTCAGGACGCGACGCCATGGCGGAAGTGCGCTGTGACATGCAGTTTTCGCGGAGATCTGACCCATCGTCAGTTTCCATGCCACAGTAATTCTTAACAATTCGACTAGGTCATTGTCTGCGCGGTCGGCGGGTGCGCGCCCTGCCGCACGGCTAGGTATGGAGGACCCGCTGGCTGTCGCCCTCCAGGACCACGCAGCTTAGGACGCCGGTGGCGTATGCTCCGGTGTCGATGCCGATGCGGTTTTCCCGGACTTCGGGCTCGAAAGTGACGCTGTGGCCGTGAACGACCACATGTCCGTGATCCGCCTCGGAGGCGAGGAATTCGCCCCTGATCCAGAGAAGATCGGCGGCGGTCTGGTCGCCCAGCGCAACGCCCGGGCGGACGCCGGCGTGCACGAACAGATAGCCGTCGACCGTCAGGTACGGCTTCAGGGCCGCAAGAAAGGCGAGGTGATCCTTCGGCAACCGCTGGATCAGCGCCTGCTGCAGCGCCCGGTAATCGTCGTCCGACGGTTGGACCACATCGAAAGGCACGCCATAGCTGTGCAGCGTGGCGCCCCCGCCGAACGTCAGCCAGCTCTGGCAGATCTCGATGTTCGTCAGGAACTCCAGCAGCGCCTGCTCGTGGTTCCCCATCAGGTGCGTCGACCGGAAACCGGGCAGGGGGTCATGGATCAGCAGATCGAGAACCGCCTTCGAATCCAGGCCTCGGTCCACATAGTCTCCCAGATAGACGACCTCCTTCTCGCCGTCATGTCCATCTGCGTCCGCCAGGATCTTCAGGTGCAAGGCGGCAAGCAGGTCGTTTCGGCCGTGGATGTCTCCGACGGCATAGATGCGTCGGCCGGCTGCCAGAAGCGGACCGGAGCGCTTGTGTGTTTTGCGAAACAGGCGGTTGAACATACCTGACGAGGGATTTACCACGCTATTTGAGGACCGGCATTGCCGGCCCGCTAAGCTTGCATTCTAGGCATTTGGCGTGATTGTGCCACGCAACAATCCGGCCCGGCCCGGCCGCTTCTATCCTTAGTTACCCACGCTGCAAGCCAGGATACGGCTGATCTGGGAGATCGGCCGTCCGCTATCCTCGTGCCAGCGATTGAACGCTAGTTGAACGGCGGCCAGATCGCGCTTGGAACTTGGCGCCTTGTCGACCACGCCCTGGGTGATCAGCGCCGCGGTCACGTCCTTCGTCAGGATAAAGCAGTCTTTTCCCAGGCTGCGCAGGCTGTATTGGCCGGTCATGCCGCCCAGGCGCTGGCCGCGCCGTTTCATGACGTCCAGGAGGCCCACAATATCGGTCACGGGCCACGTTGCGAAGAATTGTGCGGCGCTTCCGTGTTCGCGGGCGAGGTCGCCCAGGAACGCCGCATTCTCCCGCACGGCCCTGATCTTTGCGCCGTTACGGATGATCCGGGTGTCCTGCATCAAGGCGTCCAGCTCCTCGTCGGGCCAGGCGGCGATCCGTGCCGGTTCGAACCCCCGGAACGCCTCTTCGAATCCCGGCCATTTGTTCTCGACGACCCGCCAGACAAAGCCGGCCTGGAAGATGCTTTTCGCGAACTGTGACAGATACCGGTCGTCCCCAAGCCCGGCCAGTGCCTGTTCCGTCTTAGGCACAGGCAACAGCGCCTCCAGGGCGTCGTCGCCCCCCTTGCGCCCCGCGGCGCGGGCGAAAATCCGATCGAATCCCTCCATCCGTGCGGTCTCCCAGCCCCCAGCGTCGGCGTGGCTTAACGCATTTGTAAACTCTTGACGCTTTGACCATACCTTATGGTGGATCGATAGGAATTCGAACAACTTTGGGAACCGCCCGATATGGCCAGGAAACGCAGCGCCGCACAGGCGCAGGAGCCCGAAATGCCCCCCGAGACCACGGATCCTGAGACGCAGCCGGCGGAGGCTGGCGGGAGCCCGGAACAAGCCGACCGCAAGGAGGTCCAGGCCCGCTTCCATCAAACCCTGGGCGAGGCGATGTGGTTGTTGTTTCAGTCGCCCGACTACCGGTCGGTCCAGATCGGCGCTATCGAACGACTGTTCCTGCCGGCCATGCGGCGCAATCAGTTCACCCTGTTCCGCGACCACGACCAGGCCGTCGGTCTCGCCAGTTGGGCGCTGCTCAACGACGAGGCCGAACGCGCGTACCTGGAAACCGGGCACCTCAGCCCCAACGACTGGGCCAGCGGCGACCACCTGTGGGTCATCCACTTCGTCGCGCCGTTCGGTGGCCAGGCGGCCCTGGCGGCGGCGCTGAAACAGCGGGTCATCGGCGAACGGGATGCCTGGATCGCCAGCGCGATGCCCGGCGGGCGCCGCAAGGCGGCGTTTTCCGAGGTTGCCAAGGCTTGGAGCGAGGCTGCCACCAAGACTGCGTCTCAGAAACCGAAGACCGGAGACGGCGCCAAGGCCTGAGCGACCGAGGGGGAGGTTGCCTTCCCGTGGGTTAGACCCCACACTTAGTATGTGGGTGCGACCGGGAAGTGACGAACGGATCTGATCCGATGTTAAACGGCCTATTCAAGACGCTTATCAAGCCTGACCGGGAAGAACACGAGCAGTCCGATCGCAGCGAGGTCGCCAAGGCGGCCAATATCCTGCAGGTCGGCGAGTTCCAGCTGCTGCAGCTTGCCTATTTCGACTGGTTCGACGAGGACCTGCCGGAACCCATGGTGGACAAGCTGTTCCGAGCGTACATGCTGAAGGACGAAGTTCCGCACTGGGCCCGTTACTATGCGCGGAAGGTGATCGAGGGCGAGCGGCGCGGCATCGTTGATATCAATCATGCCAGTTTTCATCGCTACGACCACGACTACGTCACCCACGTCCCGAAAGGCGTGAAGAGGTTCAGCCAGGCGGCGATTTTCCTGGTACTGTTTATTGCTGGCGGCATGGTGTTCAGCCATTTCGCCGCATCCGGAAAGGCGTCTTCGGTGCTTCCGCCCTATTTCGACCGCGGCAATCTCGCCACCCAGGACCGAGCACCCAATCCGACGCCATAAGGCGTTGAGCCGGGCCCAGCACCTGGGTAAGGTCGCGCCATGTTGGATTTCGGCCTGGGGCCCGAGTGGGAACACCCCATCAATATCTTGTTCCTGGTGGTGACCGGGGCAATTGCGCTGCACGGCATTCGGTTTCGCGACGCGGAAGGAAACACGGATTTCGTGCGGCTGCTGTTCGGCTGTATCGCCGCGGTCTTCTTCTTTCTGGTCCTCTTTCAGGACGTGCTGGGGCTGGTCAGCTTCAGCTGATGCCCGCTAGGGCCGGTGCATGCGTTGTTTCGCATCCTCCTCCGGGATGCGCATGACGCGCTCTTCCTCGGGCAGGGCAAGCTGTTCCTGAAGATACTTCGCGCGCATCAGGACATTTGACGGATCGGCGATGTGCAAGATCTTGTCCACGACGCCCGGTCCTTCGACCACCTCGTGGTCGATCCGCAGGGCCTGCTTGTAATCCTCCAGCGCCTGTTCGTATTCCCCCAGCCGGTCGTACATGATGCCGCGGTTGGCGTAGGCGGCGGCCAGGGCCCCGCGGCCGGTTGGGTCGTCCGGTTCAAGGGTCCGTTCCAGATAATCAATCATGTAGTCGAATTCGGCTTCGGCCTCCGCCATCTTGCCCATCGCGTGGAAGGCGATTGCGCGCCCCATCAGCGCGCCGCGGTGATCCGGCTGGACCGCCAGGGCGGCGTCGTAGTCCTCCAGCGCCTCATCGAATTCGCCAATCTCCAGGTGGATGTTGCCGGCCTTGACCTCGAAGTCGCCGGGCGGCGGATCCACGCGTTCGCGCAGCAGTTGATACCCGACCGAGAGCACGATCAGGACAATCATCAAGATGATGAACCGGCGCAGGACAGCCGTGCTCATGGCTCAACCCCCGAATAGATAAGACGTGTACATGTAGGAGAATACGAGGGCCAACAGTGCGGCCGTGACGGTCGAACGGCGTTGCAGGCGCGGGCCGACTTCGTCCAGGTCCTCCGCTTGTTTCTGCGCGCGCCGCATATAGAGAACCCAGATCAGTCGGCGCACGGGCAGGAACAGCGCCAGCGCCAGGATCAGGGCCCATAGGGGCTGAAATCTCGGGTCGAACAGAGCTTCCATCGATCAGGCCTTCAGAGCTTCGTCTTATCAGACGTCGCGCGCCGTCCGCCAGTCATTGGCGGCTGCGGCTTGCACTTTGTCGCTTGCCGCAGGGCTCAAAAGAAAAGGGGGAGAGACGAGCTCTCCCCCAAATATACGCGTACTTCTCGTTGGATCAGTCGGCCTGCGCCTTCTGTGGCGCGATGTCGCCGATGTCTTCGGCCAAGGCTTCGATTTCCTTTTCCGGAACCGTCGACATCTGCATTTTGTAAGCCAACATCCACATCATGCCGCAGCCGAGCAGCCAGAACAGGATCTGCCATGCCCAGATCGACGGAATGCCGAAGGTCCAGCTCTCTGCGTCGTTCGGGGCACCGAAGATGTCGTTGCCCAAAACGGCGCCCGGACCGATTCCGAAGAACATCCAGGCAAGGGTGACGATCCAGGCCACCGGAATCAGCCCACGCTTGCTGGCCGGCAGGCCGGCATGCTCGCGCAGGAAGCTGTGGTACTTCATCCGGTGATCGGTCGCCGCCTGGTTCTGGGTCATCGCCGAGGCAATGATGGCAACACCGATGTTGAAGAAGATACCCCAACCGGCGCTGTGGATCGTCCAAGGCCAGCGGCCCCAAGGCAGATCGATGCCCAGGAACAGAGCGAACTTCAGGCCGAAGGTCTCGGTGAAGATCACAGCGATCAGACCGGCAGCAAGGCCAAAGGTCGCACCCGCGCGGGTGATCCAGGGAACCCAGCAGACGCCGGCCAGCGGCACCCACATCTGGAAGCCGAAGGCCACCGCCAGTCCGCCCAACAGGACCAGGGCGTCGGTCGAGAAGGTTGCGACCAACAGCGCGGCGATCACGATGAACGCAACGCCGATACGGCCGAACAGCTTCTGCGTTCCGTGGTCGGCGGTCGGGTTCAGGTACCGCTTGTACAGGTCGCGCGTCAGCATGGCGCCGGCGGTCGACATGTAGGCGGCTCCGGTGGACTGCATCGCGGCAAGCGCGCAGACCGCCAGAAGACCCACCAGCCACGGGGCGGCATCGGCAATCTGGTTGAAGTAGTAAGGCACCAGACTGTCGGGTTTGGCCGCAATCGCTTCGCCGTCCAGAACCTGGCTCAGCGCAAGCCCTGCCTCGCTCACCGCGGGATTGCCGCCCAAAAGGTGCGCGCCCATTCCCTGGAATGCGGTGAAGAAGAATAGGATCAGGCCGATGCAGAAGGACGACGCCCAGACCTGCTGCGGCGCGAACGGCCGCGGGTCGTTGTTGCCGAACGACCACATGGTGAACGCCGGGGCGGACTGGATGCCCATCAGCGCGAACATGTAGGTCAGCACCATGATGCCGGTCCACAACCCGCCAACGGGCGTTTCCTTGCCCAGGCCGGCCGTGAACTGTATCACGCCGGGGATGGCGAAGTAGGCGTTGTAGCCCTGTTCGGTCACGCCCCATTTGCCGACGTCGCTGGCCGCAAGCTGCCCAAACCCTGCATTCAGCGCACCCCAGCCACCGGCCAAATTGAGTGCGATGATGCCCGTTACGATAATGCCCAGGCCAAGCAGGATACACTGCAGCGTGTCCACGTAGGCCACGGCGCGGAGGCCGCCCGATGCCACGTAGATCAGCACCACCAATGACAGGATCCACATGCCGGCGTCTTTCGGCACCAGACCGTCGGTCAGAACGCTGAACAGGAAGCCGGACGCACCCAACTGGACCCCCAGATAGGGGATCGAGAACAACAGTGCCACCAGCACTGTCAGGATGCGTATCGCGTCACCCTGGAAATAGTCCGACAGCATCTCGCCCGGCGTCACATAGCCGTAGCGTTTCCCAAGCATCCACTGGCGCTTCAAAAAGATGACGCCGGTGAACGGAATGGTGATGGTGTAGAACGAGGCATAGGCATACTGGAACCCGTCACGATAGACGAGGCCCGGATGCCCCATGAATGTCCATCCCGAGAACGACGTCGCCGTCGCCGCCAAGATAAACACCCACATGGAAAGCCGCCGACCAGCAATGAAGTAGTCGGAGGCGGTTTTGGCTGTTTGCGCACCTCTGATGCCCCAGTAAATGCAGTAGCACCAATAAAGCGCAACCAGGACGAACAGCCAGACAACCTTCGCTGACAAGGCCGAAATCCTCCCTATAAGCGCGGCTTGGGTTCAACCTGCGGCATGTGTTTCGCCGCCGGCGGACCCAAGATGCAGAACAACGTCACCCAAACCCTGCATATCCCTAACGATGGCTCTTTCCCAGATACGGAACCAAGCCATCAACGTTAAGGAAAATGATTGAGAATGGACGACCTCCCGAAGTCTTAAGCTAACACATCAATCTGGAATCTCGCAAGCAATGCCCTTGCGGCAGTGCAACAAACCAGAAGCTGCAGGTTGTATGTCTTATGGTTCTCCTTGATTTACATCATTGTGCGCGACGTAATTCCGCATGTTGTTCAATTTTACTTGACAATAATACCGCGCACCTGTGTCGAAATCGGTCGGGGCGCGACACATCAGGGGCTTGTGCGGCGCGGTCTGCGGTGTAGCCTATCGTTCGGCGCGCAAAAGGGGGGGCATGAACCAGCGCTCGCAGACCGCGATTTTTCACCAGATCGTCGATGATTTCGTTGCGGGCGAGCCGGTGATCGTGGACCGGGCGACGACCGTTTCGGAGGCGGTCGGGCAAATGGCGGCGCGCGAGGCCACCTCGGTTATCGTGACCGATCCTAACAATAGGCTGGCCGGAATCCTTACGATGAAGGACGTGGTCAATCGATTGGCCTACCGGGTTGGCGCCGACACGCCGATAGCTGAGGTCATGACTTACCCGGTCAAGACCATCTACAGGGGCGACTATCTTTATCACGCCATCGCCCGCATGCGCCGGTTCGGTCACAATCATATGCCGGTCGTGGATGAGGCGGGGCGGCCCGTCGGGATGCTGCGCCTGTCCAACGCGCTGGCAGCGGCATCGGCCCGCGTGATGGACCGGATAGACCATCTCACGCAGGAAGGCACGCTCGACGGGCTGCGCGAAGTCAAGGCCGCGCAAATCGACCTGGCCGAGGATTTATTCAACGACAGTCTGCCAGCGCCGGAAATCCAGGCGGTCCTGACGCATCTGAACAACGACATCAACCGTCGTGTGGTGAACATCAATCTGATGCAGATGAAACAGGAGGGGCTGGGCGAACCGCCGGTCCCCTTCGCCATGCTGATGATGGGGTCGGGCGGACGCGGCGAGAACTTTCTGCGTCCCGATCAGGACAACGGCTTCGTTCTTGAAGACTATCCGGACAAGGACCACACGCGGATCGATGCATGGTTCATCGAACTTGCCGAACGCGTCACGCGCGACCTGGACGCCATAGGGTTCCCGCTTTGCCACGGCTATGTGATGGCAACCAATCCAATCTGGCGCAAGACGCTGCCCCAGTGGCGCGAACAGACCTCGATGTGGGTTCGCCGGCGGACACCCTTCGCCATCCGCTTTGCCGATATCTTCTTCGATTTCGCCTGGGTCTACGGCGAACGCGACCTGGTCGCTGACCTGCGGAAACACGTCACGAAAATCACGCAACGCGGCCATGCTTTCCTGCTGCAACTCTATCAGGACGATTCGGAGGCCGGTGTCGCTCTGGGCTGGTTCGGCCGCTTCATCACCGACAAGGACAATCCGGAGCACAGAGGCGAGATCAACATGAAGCACAGCGGCACCATGCCGCTGGTGCAGGCGGTGCGTTTGCTGGCCCTGAAGGAAGGGGTTGCTGAAACGGCGACACTGGCGCGCATCGAGCGTCTCCGCGACGGCGGGATCTTGTCGGAAAACGAGGCGGATTACCTGACCGGCGCCTTCCGGCACATCACCCACCTGTTGCTGCGATCCCAACTGCATGCGGTAAGGGACGGGCAGCAGCCCAACAACTACGTCGATCCGCGAGTCTTGACCGAGCGCGAACGCGATATGCTGGTCGATGCCTTCAAGGCAATCCAGGACTTCCACAAAAGGCTTCGGTCCGAGTTTACCGCAAATGTCTTCTAGACCGAGAAGCAAGCTCGTTCTGACCCTTCTCCTGGGCGCGATTGCGGCAATTGCCGGCGGCGCCACCTTGACGATTGCCATCCTGAGCGAAAACCCGTCGGTGGCGCTGGTGGCCTTCGGGGCCGGCGCGTCCGGCGCGCTGATCGTTGCCGCGACACTGGCCGTTCTCAACCGGCATTTCATCGCCATGGAGCGGCTTCGCGGCGCCGTGGTTTCGGCGATGGCGCCAGATGCCCTGACGCTGCCGGAAGGCGTGTGGAACGTGGATCGGGAAACCGCGGACATCCACGACGCCGTCAATGCACTGATCCTGCGCCGCAGGACGATGCGGATCGAAATCGAGGAGCGGCTGGCCGCGGTCCTGGCGTCCGTGGCCGAGGCGGTGCTGGTGGTCAGCGAAGACGGCATGGTCACGCTGGTCAATGGTGAGGCGCTGGCGCTTTTGGGGGCGGAGCGGGTGGCGACCGGGACAAGCGTCTTCGCCGCCCTGCACCGCCACCCCGTCGAACACGCCCTCGAAAAGGTGAAGACCGACGGGCGCGGCGTGGATGTGACCCTGGACACTGTGGACGGCCGTTCCTTGCCGGCGCGGGTGTCGGAACTGGAACACCATGGCGGGATCGTCATCTCCTTCCCGGTACAGACCCTGGAAAGGGAGGCGCGCTTCCATCACGACCTGACCCTGCACGACAGTCTGCCGGAGGCCGGCGAGGTCTCGGCCGACACCCCCTTGGCCGAGACTCCCTTCATTGTCCTGGATACGGAAACCACCGGCCTGGACGTGAAGAAGGACAGCATCGTTTCCGTCGGCGCCGTTCGGATGCATGGCCAGCGCATCTATCGCGACGCGACGATAGACTGGCTGGTCAATCCGGGACGCCCCATCCCCGCGGCGTCGACCCGGGTGCACGGCATTACCGACGAGATGGTGTCCGACGCGCGCAGTTTTCCGGAAATCTGGCCCAGTCTTGCATCGCGGCTGAACGGTATCGTCCTGGTCGGGCACAACATTGCGTTCGACGTGGCCCATCTGAGGAATGCCGCCGCGCGCGAGGGCATCGATTGGCGCCCCGGCTTCGTTCTGGACACGCTGCTGCTGATGACCGTCATCGATCCGCGCCTGGACGGGCTGGAGCTGGATGCCCTGGCCGCGCATTTCGGCGTCATGATTCGCGGCCGCCACACCGCGTTGGGCGATTGCCTGGTGACGGCGGAAATCTTCGCCCGCCTGCAGGCCCGCCTGGAACATGACGGCGCCGGAACCCTGGGCGACGCCATCGAACACCAAAGCCGGGCCGGAAAGATCCTGGCCCAGCAGCGGTCGTCCGGCTGGTTCGACGATCCCGCACTTCCAGCATAGAACGATGCCGGAAGGGAGCGCGCAGGGGCGGTCCACCGGAGGAGCCGGCATGCCGGTCACGGTCATCGACATTCAGACCTTCAGCTTCGATGCCGCCGCCGGCGCGGTGACCGGGATTTCGGCCATTCGGATTGTGACCGACGGCGAGCTGCCGGCCGACCCTTTCGAATGGCGGCTGCCGGAGGGGCGCGCCGCCCCCACGGAGGAAGAGGAACTGCGCCGGCAGATTGACGCCTTCGGCCCTGTCCTGCCGGAGTTGGGCGTCTATCTGTCGGAACCGCCGGTGGTTGCCCATGGCGCGGCCTGGGCGCGGACATTTCTGCGCAAGGCAACACTTTCGGTCGGCGCGGATTGGATGCCGCCGTCGATCCTGTGCACCCGCCGAATGGCACGTGCCTGTTTCCCCGATCTTGAATCCTACGGTCTAACCGGGCTGGTCGACGACTTGGCCCTGGCGCCGGAACGCCCGCGGGACGGCGCCGAACGCTGCCGCGCGGTGGCGGAACTCTACCGTCGATGTCTCGGGCGCCTGGGCGAATCGGGGCCGAACGGTCGGGTCGACCTTGCCCCCTTTATCGCAGGGTCTGGCGAACACTCCGATGGGAACGCCGGGTCCCGGTAAGGGACGAGAATCCGGTTGGACGGACGGACCGGGTGCGTTGCGTGCGCGCAAACGATTCGATAAACAGACGCGCGTTTGACATCCGAAAATCGAACAGAATGCGAAAGGGCACGCGGCGATGGCGGCCTACCAGTACATCTACACCATGCGCGGTCTGGGCCGCAGTTTTCCGGGCGGGCGCGAGGTGCTGAAGAACATCAACCTCTCTTTCCTGCCCGGGGCCAAGATCGGCGTTCTGGGCTATAACGGCGCCGGCAAGTCGACCCTTCTGCGCATCATGGCCGGGCTTGATACGGAGTTCACCGGCGAGGCGTGGGCCGCCGAAGGCGCCAGGGTCGGTTATCTGCCCCAGGAACCGGAACTGGATCCCGACAAGTCGGTTGCGGAAAACGTCATGGACGCCATGGGCGACCTGAAGTCGGTTGTGGACCGGTTCGAGGCGGTCTCCGCGCAGCTTGGCGAAGTCGAGGACCCGGACGAGATGACGCGTCTGATCGAAGAGCAGGCCGAACTGCAGGAGAAGATCGACACGGCGGATGCCTGGGATCTGGACCGCAAGATCGAGATTGCCATGGACGCGTTGCGCTGCCCCGACGGCGAAAGCGGCATTGCCAACCTCTCGGGCGGCGAGAAGCGGCGCGTTGCGCTCTGTCGCTTGCTGCTGGAAAAGCCCGATCTTCTGTTGCTGGACGAGCCCACCAACCATCTGGACGCGGAATCGGTTGCGTGGTTGGAACGCCATCTCAGCGAATATGGCGGAACCGTCGTGATGGTGACCCACGATCGGTACTTTCTGGACAATGTGACCGGCTGGATCCTGGAACTGGATCGCGGCCAGGGCATTCCGTACGAGGGGAACTATTCGTCCTGGCTGGAACAGAAGCAGAAGCGCATGGCGCAGGAGGGCAAGACCGAGGATGCGCGGCTGCGCACCCTGGCCCGGGAGCGCGAGTGGATCCAGGCCAGCCCGCGGGCCCGCCAGGCGAAATCCAAGGCGCGAATCTCGGCCTACGAACAGCTTCTGGCCGAATCGCAGGATCGCGCACCTGGATCGGCGCAGATCGTCATTCCGACGCCGCCGCGTCTGGGCAACCTGGTCATCGACGCCGAAAACCTGCGCAAGGGATTCGGTAACCATCTGCTGATCGACGAACTGTCCTTTCGGTTGCCGCCCGGTGCGATTGTCGGTGTGATCGGTCCGAACGGAGCGGGAAAGACGACCTTGTTCCGGATGATCACCGGGCAGGAAGAGGCCGATGCCGGCAGCCTCAAGGTCGGCGACTCGGTGACCCTGGGGTATGTAGACCAAAGCCGAGACGCATTGAACGACAAGGCGACGGTCTGGGAAGAGGTCAGCGACGGCCTGGATCAGATCGAACTGGGCAAGAGCAAGGTCCAGAGCAGGGCCTATGTGGGCGCCTTCAATTTCCGTGGGCCCGATCAGCAGAAGAAGGTCGGGCAGCTTTCCGGCGGCGAGCGAAACCGCGTGCATCTGGCCAAGATGCTGAAGTCCGGGGCCAATGTTCTGTTGCTGGACGAGCCGACAAACGACCTTGATGTGGACACCTTACGCGCGCTGGAAGATGCCTTGGTGGAGTTTGCAGGCTGTGTCGTGGTGATCAGCCATGACCGTTGGTTCCTGGACCGGATCGCCACCCATATTCTGGCCTTCGAGGGTGACAGCCACGTGGAATGGTTCCAGGGGAACTTCCAGGATTACGAGATCGACAAGAAGGCACGGCTGGGCGAGGACGCCGTCGAGCCGCACCGGATTCGTTACAAGCCGTTGACGCGGTAGGCAACACGGCACACGTGCAAGGAAAAGAGGCGCCGCGATTGCGGCGCCTCTCGTTCAAGACCCCCCCGACTAGGCCCTGACCGATCCTATTGGGATTCCTGCTCCGTCGTGAGGCTGGCCTGCGGTCCCACCGTACCTGCCGGATTGTTGAGTTCGTCGAGCGATTCGTCGTCGAACAGGTCGTCCGTCTCGTCGAAGCTGATGTCGAACTCGGGCAGCGCCTCGTCGTCTTCCACCGCGCCGTCGCGGATCAGGTCGTTGCGCCTCTGCCTGTAAAGGCTTCGCACGGCGGCGTAGAAATCGAGGGACGATTCCTCAAGTTCCTCGAGCTGATCCATGTTGCGCGCCCGGCTGTCGACCGCTGTGAGACCGAACCGCAACCAAGCTGTCCAGTGAATAAAGGCGTTGCTGTCGTTGCGCTGCCACCAGGCGATCGGATCGAACAGGAAGGTGTCGACCGCCCAACCGACGGTATCGCGTATGTTCGACGGACCGAGGACCGGCAGCATGAGGTAGGGGCCTTCGCCGAAGCCCCAGACAGCCAGCGTCTGGCCGAAATCCTCGTCGTGGAATTCCAGACCCGCAGCGCCGGCGATGTCGGCCCAGCCGAGCAGGAAAGAGTTTGCCGCAAAGCGCATCGCGGTTTCGTGGGCGCGATCCGGTTTGCCCTGGAGGATGTCGTTGATGAAGATGACCGGCGATCGCAGCCAGCGCAGCACGCCCTGGACGCCGTCCTGTGCGAACTCGGGCAAAACGGTGCGATATACCGATGCGATCGGCCGCAAAATGCCTTTGTCCAGAAAGAGGTTGAACTCGAAGATGGCGCGGTTCAGCGGCTCGATCGGATCGTTGGCCTCTTCGAACAGAGCCAATTCTTCGGGATCTTCCGGTGCAGTTGCGCACCCCGATACGACAAGAACGGCGCCGAGCGCCGCCACGAGCGCTCCGCGCCTGATCTGTCCAAAGAAACTCATGAATCCCGCCACGAACTTCATCCCTGACCCAAACGGCGTAAGCCATTCGCCAGTCGGAAACCGACTGACACCCTCCCGCGCGGTGCGCCTGATATTGTTCGCTGGCGACGACCCCGCGGGCGTCAGGTGCTTTACTACGTGCCCCAAACACGCAACCCCAATACTCAAGCGCCTGACAGTGAAATCGGTAGCATGGGCGGTTGGTTGAATCCACCGGTCGCAGAGAGCGATTGCGATTCAGGTTGCCAGTGTTGCAAAAATGCCAGGGTCTACCGCAGAGCCTGATATCCAGCGTTCATTTCAGCTCTAACGGCGGGTCGGCCGAGAACGACGCCAAAGCAAGGGGAGGCAAGGTTGGAACGACAACCGAACGACGGCTTGATACGCCACGAGGAACCGGTTCAGCCGGCGTGGATCGACTATAACGGCCACATGAACGTGGCCTACTACGTTCTAGCCTTTGACCATGCAACGGACGCGGCTCTGGATGCGATGGGACTTGGGGCGGCCTACGCGGACCGCTCGGGCATGTCGATATTTGTCGCCGACATGCACGTGGCCTTCCGCCAGGAGGTCCATGCAGGCGACATGTTGCGGTTCGAATCGCGCCTGATCGGCCTGGACGACCGGCGGCTCCATTTATTTCACACTATTTTTGGTGGCAAATCCTCCGGGCCGGTGGCCACCAACGAGATCATGTGCGTGCATGTGGATCTGGAAAGCCGTCGGCCGATTGCGCTGCCGCCTGACCGCAAAGACGCGGTAGAGGCCCTGTGGCGGGCGCAAAAGGGCCTTGAGATGCCCCAGGGCGTCGGTCGGGTAATAAAATCCTTACGATGACGCGGTTACCATGATGGTCTTAAGTGAGCTTTTCGACCGGATTTCTCAGCCATTTGGGTAAGTCGTGGGTATCTGAATACCCGGGACCCGATTTAACCGGTCGAGGGCGATCCTTGGTAGTTTTGGGGCCATCTGAGGGCGGGGACGGAACGTGGAGTACCCAGAAACCTTCGACGCGGCACGCGAGCTTGCGGACGACGCGCTGAAATTTATGGAACAGCACCAGATTCCGGCCACGCCCCGGAATTTCACTGTCTGGTACACCTATGCCAGCCGGAAGTTCCCGGATTTGACCGCCGCCGTCGACACCATGGTGAAGGACGGCGCGAGCTTCGGCGAGAAAGAGAACCTGGAACTGTTCGAGCGGTATTTCGGCCATGCCGACGAGGGCATTGCCCTTCACGATACCAGCCGGAAGATCCGTGAATCGGTGGTTGAAGTTTTGGGCTTCATCACGGATGCCACTGAAGGCGCCTCCAACTACCACGATGCGTTGCAGGAAAACCTCGGCCAGTTGGGCGAGGAAACCGGCCTGGACGGGATCAAGTCGATCGTCGAATCGATCGTGTCTGAAACCAAGAAGATCCAGGAGCAAAACAAGTCGCTTGAGGAGAAGCTGAAAAGCTCTTCCGAAGAGATCAACAAGCTCCGTCAACGGATGGAAGACGTCCAGCGCGAGGCCATGACCGATGCGCTGACGGGAATCGCGAACCGGAAGTATTTCGACCAGGCATTGCGCAACGAGGCCATGGGCGCCATGGAAAAGGGCGACCCGCTCTGCCTGCTGCTGACCGATATCGATCATTTCAAGGCGTTCAACGACACCTATGGCCATCAGACGGGCGATCAGGTGTTGAAGCTGGTCGGTCGGACGCTGGTCGAAAACGTCAAAGGCAAGGACACCGCCGCGCGATACGGCGGCGAGGAGTTCGCCATCATTCTGCCCAATACCGAGCTGGACGAGGCGCAGTCCGTCGGCGAGACGATTCGCCGGTCGATCGAGACAAAGCGGATTCGCAACCGGCAGACCGGCAAGGACATGGGCAACATCACCCTTTCCATCGGCTGTGCGTTGTTCCGGGAGGGCGAACCGCTGTCGGAGTTTATCCAGCGCGCCGACGAAGGCCTTTACGCGGCCAAGCGGGGTGGCCGCAACCAGGTGATGACCGAGCTCGAACTGAACACCGCAAAAGCCAGCTAAGCCCGCTCAACGGGTTGGCTGAACAACGCTCCGGCCTGCAAGCCGGAGCGTTTGTGTTTTTTGCCGCGGCAATCGAGAATACCGCCCGGTAAGAGCTTTTGCGAGCGACCGGTGACCAACAACAACAACGCAACGGGCGCCTCCAAGCTTCTGGCGCTGATCCGCAGCGAGAAGATCGTGATGGCCGGGCTGGCAATCCTGCTTGGGGTGCTGGGCGGCGGATCCGCGATCGCCTGTCGCGAGGGGATTGGCGCGGTCCAGATGCTGTTCTACGGCGATTGGAGCGAGCGCCTCGCTAGTCACGCGCGAACGTTGCCGTGGTGGCATATCCTGACGGCGACGACGGTGGGCGGGCTGGTCGTTGGGGGGCTGGTCCACTGGGCGATGCCCGGGCGCAGACCGCAGGGCGTTGCCGACGTCATCGAGGCAAGCGCGCTGCGTGGCGGCCGCATGGGACTGCGCGCCGGTATCGTTGCGGCCGTGATCAGCGCGGTTTCCCTGGGCGCCGGCGCATCGACTGGGCGCGAGGGGCCGGTCGTGCATCTGGGCGCCACGTTGAGCGCGCTGGCCGCCAGCCGGCTGAGACTGGGCCGGTCGATGGCGCAGACTTTGTTGGGATGCGGCGTTGCCGCAGCGGTCGCGGCGTCCTTCAACGCGCCTATCGCAGGGGTGTTTTTCGCGTTGGAAGTGGTGGTCGGTTCTTACGCCCTGGCCACGTTTGCGCCCATCGTCGTCGCGTCGGTAACGGGAACGATCATCAGCCGGATGTATTTCGGCGATTTTCCCGCATTCGTGCTCCCCGCCCAACCGATCGTCTCTTTTCTGGAATTTCCGGCATTCGCCCTTTTGGGGGCGATGTGTGCGTTGATTTCGGTTGCGATGGTGTGGTCGATCGGTCTCCTCCAGGATCGGCTGGACGGCTGGCGGATCCCCCTTTGGCTGCGGCCGGCCTTGGGCGGATTGGCGGTCGGCGGTATCGCGCTTGCCTTTCCGGAGGTCCTGGGCGTCGGGTACGAGGCCACGGACACGGCGCTGCGTCAGGGCTATGTCTTTACAATGCTGGTCGCGCTGCTGGTCGCCAAATTGATCGCAACCGTCGTCTCGTTGGGCTGCGGATTCGGCGGCGGGGTGTTTTCGCCGTCGCTTTTCGTCGGCGCGATGGTGGGTGGCGCCTTCGGCCTGGTGGCAACGCTGGTCTTTCCCGAACTCTCGTCCGGTCACGGCGCCTACACCATCGTCGGAATGGGCGCCGTGGCGGGCGCCGTCCTGGGGGCGCCGATCTCGACCATCCTGATGATCTTCGAGCTGACCGGCGACTATTCGCTGACGATCGCGGTGATGGTGGCCACGGTCATTTCAAGCCAGGTCATGAGCCACTACTACGCGGACTCGTTCTTCGTCTGGCAACTGGCGCGCCGCAAGATATCCTTGAAGGGCGGCCGGGAAAGCCGCGCGCTTCAGTCGGTCCGGGTCGGAGACACGATGAAGCAGGATTTCCTGACTGTCCGTCCAGACGCTGCGCTGGCCGAGATCCGCGCCAAGCTGCAACGCAGCCGCTATGCCGAACTTTTCGTGGTCGACGCCGAAGGACAGCTTTGCGGAACCATCACGCTGACCGATCTGGCGGAGAATGCCTTCGACACCAGCCACGACAACGAGCTGTTGGCCCGGGACGTTCAGCGGGTCAATCCGCCCGCCCTGACGGTCAACGATACGCTTGAGCGGGCGGTCCGCCTGATGGACGGGGCGGGCGAGGAACATATCGCCGTGATGGACAGCGTGAAGGCGCACCACATGGTCGGCGTTCTGCATCAGCGCGACGTCATGCAGACGTACCACCGCGCCATCATCGAAAGCCGTCCCGAAGATGAAACCAGCGACGTGCCTGGGCGCGACGTTAGTTCCCCTGGTGCATCCTGAGCCAGTCGTGCCGGTCCATGGACTGGACCTGAAGCTCCTCCAAACCGGCCCCCGGATGCAGGACCTGCAGATTGATCGCCGACCCTGCCGGGCCCTGCGACCAGACCTTGCGGTAGAAGTCCTCCATGCCAAGGATCGGTTTTCCGTCGACCGACACCAGGATATCGCCCGCCCGAATGCCGGCCCGAGAGGCCGGCCCGTCCGGCGACGCCCGTCGGACGACCAGATGTCCTTGAAGGTCAGCGGAAATGAGACCAAGCCACGGTTTCGACGCGCTGGCGCGCCGACCGGATTCCAGCAGATCGCCCAGGATCGGTTTAAGTTCGTTGATGGGAACGAACATGTTGCCGGGGCTGCGGATATTGGCGCCACGCGCGTCGCCGACGAACAATGATCCTATCCCGATCAGGCGGCCGTCCGGATCCAAGAGGGCGGCTCCGCCGAACCCGGAGTAGGGCGGTTCGGTGAAAATCGCGTCCTCCAGCAGGTATTCCCAGTACCCCGCGAAGGGCCGTCGGGAAACGATCCGTGCCGGGATTGCGTTCGGACCGCCCTGGAAGCCTGCGACGATGGCCTCGTCGGCCTCGTCCACGGTCCCGGAGTCGCCCAATCGCAATGGACGGACATCCGGTGGAGTCAGGGTGCGGACCAGGCCGAAGCCGCTTTCGTGATCGTAGGCGACGACCACGGCAGGCAGCGTCCGGCCGTCGTGCAACCCGACCGTGACCTCGCTGGCCTCCAGGATAAGGTAGCCGATCGTCAGGACCAGGCCGCTGGAATCGATGATTGCGCCGGCGCCCTCGCGTTCGGTGCCTAATGTGCCCGCGGTGCGGGCGTCGCCCGGCACGATCGCCTGGACCTGGACCACGGCGTCCAGCGGCGACGAGTCGTCGGCCTGGACGGGCGTCCACGCGACGATCGCAGAAACCAACAGCGCAGCGAATGTGCAGATGAGAGCCCGCATGCGAAGATCTCCATATGGGAGGGCGTGCGACGGAAAGGTCGGCGCTGCCCCATTGGCACGATGGCAGTTTATCGCTATTTCCCCCTGGGCCGGGTGACGAATGCGTGAAACCGGCCGTCGGCGGCCCGTCCGGGTGTCGCTGTCCGTGCCCTGGAGTATACTGAACCGCATGTCAGACCCCCTTCAGCATGACGATGACCTTGGCCCCAGCCGGGCCGCCCCAGCCGCGCCCTGGCTGGATGCGCTCAACGAATCGCAGCGCGCCGCCGTGGAGGCCCTGGACGGTCCGGTTCTGGTCCTGGCCGGCGCCGGAACCGGCAAGACGCGCGTCCTGACGACCCGCCTTGCCCAGCTTCTATATAGCGGGCGGTGTCGCCCTTACGAGGTTCTGGCGGTCACTTTTACAAACAAGGCTGCGCGCGAAATGCGGTCGCGGGTGGCCATGCTGATCGGACCGCCGGCCGAGAGCGTCTGGCTGGGCACGTTTCATGCGCTGGCGGCGCGCATCCTTCGGCGGCATGCCGAACTTGTGGGGCTGAAATCCAACTTCACCATCCTGGATGCAGACGACCAGATCAGGCTATTGAAGCAGCTTCTGGAGGCGGAGGGCGTCGACGATAAAAGGTGGCCGGCGCGCGCGCTGATGCACGTCATCCAGAGATGGAAGGACAAGGGCCTGACGCCCGACAAGGTGCCGGCTGGCGAGGCCGGGGACTTCGCCAACGGCCGCGCCATCGACATCTACGCCGCGTATCAGGAGCGGCTTTCGGTCCTGAATGCTGCGGATTTCGGCGACCTCCTGTTGTTGTGCCTGACGCTGTTCACGAAACACGCAGACGTGCTGCAGGACTATCAGCAGCGGTTCCGCTACATCCTGGTGGACGAATACCAGGACACCAACGTTGCACAGTATCTGTGGCTGCGGTTGCTGGCCCAGGGCGACAGGAACATCTGCTGCGTCGGCGACGACGATCAGTCGATCTACGGCTGGCGCGGGGCCGAAGTGGGCAACATCCTGCGGTTCGAAAAGGACTTCCCGGGCGCCAAGGTCATCCGGCTGGAACGGAACTACCGATCCACGCCCCATATTTTGGGCGCCGCGTCCGGCCTGATCGCCCACAACGAGGGCCGTTTGGGCAAGACGTTGTGGACCGAAGAGGAATCCGGCGACAAGGTCTCGATCCGCGGCCTTTGGGACGGCGAGGAAGAGGCGCGCTGGATCGCCGACGAGATCGAGGCGCTGCAGCGAGCGCAACACAGCCTCGACGAGGTTGCCATCCTGGTTCGCGCCGGGTTCCAGACACGCGAATTCGAAGAACGGTTTGTCACGCTGGGGATCCCCTACCGGGTCATCGGCGGTCCGCGCTTCTACGAGCGCGAGGAAATCCGCGACGCGATCGCCTATCTGCGCGTCGTTCATCAGCCTGACGACGACCTGGCGTTCGAGCGGATCATCAACAAGCCGACCCGGGGGATCGGCAAGACCACGTTGCAGAGCATCCATATGCTGGCGCGCGCCCAGGGCTGGTCGATGTGGATGGCGGCTGCGCGCCTGATCGAGACGGATGAACTGAAACCTGCGGCGCGGCGCGCCCTGACGGCAATCCTGGAGCTATTTCGCGGATGGCGAGCCATGGCCGACGGGATTGCGCATACCGAACTGGCCGAGACGATCCTGGACGATTCTGGTTACACCTTGTTCTGGCAGACGTCGAAGAAACCCGAAGCTCCGGGCAAGTTGGAAAACCTCAAGGAACTGATCGTCGCCATGGAGGAGTTCGAGAGCCTGGCCGGGTTCCTGGAGCATGTCAGCCTGGTGATGGAAAACGAGGAATCGAATCCCGGCGAACAGGTGTCGATCATGACCCTGCACGCCGCGAAGGGGCTGGAGTTCCAGACGGTTTTCCTGCCCGGCTGGGAAGAAGGTCTGTTCCCGCACCAGCGCGCCATGGACGAAAGCGGCATGGCGGGGCTGGAGGAGGAGCGCCGCCTGGCCTATGTGGGCCTGACCCGCGCCAAGGCCAAGGCGCAGGTATCCTATGCCGCCAACCGTCGGGTCCACGGCCAATGGACAAGTTCGATTCCGTCGCGTTTCGTGGGCGAACTGCCGGACGAGCACGTGGAAGCCGAATCCGCCCAGGGGCTTTTCGGCGGCGGTTATGGGGTGACCGGCGGCGGCATGCACGCAGTGGCGCTGCACAACCAGGAAGGCTACGGCGGGGATCGTTTCCGCGGCGGCGGGCCCGGATGGAGGCGTCTGCAAAGCAGGGGGCCGGGGTCCAGAGGACCGCTGACCATCGAAGGTGAAGCGGAAGTCGTCCGGCCCGCGGGCGACGGATTCGGACCGGGGGACCGGTGCTTCCATCAGAAATTCGGTCCTGGAACGGTTCGACATGTGACCGGTGACCATCTGACGATCGCCTTCGACAAGGCGGGCGAAAAGAAGGTCGTCGCCGCGTTCGTTGAAAAAGCCTGACCGGCGGATGCCGCGGCCGCCGGTTTGGAAAATCGAACTGGTGGTGCCCGATCCGGCCGTGGCGATGTTCACCGACGCGCTGGAGAGTGTTGCGCCGGCCGTTGCCAGCTTTGAGATACCCGGAACCGGAGCCTGGCGCGTCGAGGCCTATGCGCCGGCGCCGCCGGATCACGACCGACTCCTGGCGACCGTCGCGTTGGCGGCGGGACAGGCTGGCGTGGCCGAACCTGATTTCATTTGCATGCCGTTGGAAGACCGGGACTGGGTTGCCGAAACCCAGCGCGCCGCCCGCCCGATCGTCGCAGGACGATACTTCGTCCATCCATCGCATCACGCGGGACCGATTCCGCCGGGAAGCTGGCCGATCGAGATCGATGCGGGGCTGGCCTTCGGGTCGGGCGAGCATGCGACCACGATGGGGTGCCTGGTGGCTCTTTCCGACCTGGCGCGGCGCCGGCGGATGGACGCCGTGCTGGACCTGGGGTCAGGTTCCGGAATTCTGGCGATCGCGGCGGCGCGCGCCTGGCGGTGCAGCGTAACGGCATCCGACATCGATCCGGACGCCGTGCGGGTCACGGCGGAAAATGCCCGGCGCAACGGCGTGGCGCGCTGGATTCGGGCGGTACCCGGGGCCGGTCTTGCGGCCCGCGCGCCGCGCGCTGAGGCACCTTACGACCTGATTGTCGCCAACATCCTGGCCCGCCCCTTGCGGGCGCTTGCGGTCGATATCGGGCGCTGCCTGGCGCCGCGGGGCACGGTGATCCTGTCGGGTCTTCTCGAGGCCCAGGAGAGCATGGTTCTGAGTGCTTATCGCCTGCAAGGCTTTGCCCTGCATCGGCGGATCGACCGGCTTGGCTGGCGAACGCTGGTGTTGGCCCGCGCACGCCGCCGACCTTGACGGACGGGAATCGAACGGCCCGGCCGAGGGAGGATCGGCCGGGCCGTTGTGCCGCAAATATGGCGGCCTTGGTCGGGGGTGCCGTCGGTCCCGTCGACAGGGAGGAGGAGGATCCAGCATCAGGGGGAGGGCGTGGATCCAAATCGACAGGAAACCGGTCTTCGGCACCTCCGATAGAATACGAACTGCTTTCCGTCTGAGGCGGGCGCTTGCCTGTCCGTCTCACAGGAGGATATGGGGACGCATCGGCCCAGAGTCATTGAAAAAACATCAGGACACCCTTGCACGGGATGCATGGCACGCGCATCTTGTCGGTACGGCCGTGCGCGGCCAGGAATTGAGAGGAATCAAGGGCCAGACATGCATGAAGCTTCAGTGCCGTATGGTGGAGACGACGGCCTGACGGCGCTTCTGCGCGCTCAGGATTCGGGCCATACGGCGGCGGATGTCCGCGCGGTCGTAGAAGGGGTCGTTGCGGCGCCGCCGGCGCGCGATCCGGATGCCTGGATGGCGCTGGTCTGTCCCGATCCCGATCCGGCCCTGCGCGCCCAGCTGGCGGCGCTGCGCGGCGAGATCGAACGGGCCAGCGATGCCGGGTTCACCCCGGGGCCCGCGCCCGCCGACCGGATTGCGGCGCTGCGCGCCGGGTTGGAGGCATTGGACCTGGCAGGCTTCGTGGTGCCGCGCACCGACGAATACCAGGGCGAATATGTCCCGGCCCGCGCCGAGCGCTTGCGATGGCTGACCGGGTTTTCGGGGTCTGCAGGCCTGGCCGTCGTCATGCGCGACGAGGCAGCAATCTTTGTCGACGGCCGGTACGTCCTGCAGGTACGACAGGAGATCGATCCGGACGTCCTGGCCCCTGAGCACATCACCGAAACGCCGCCCATGGAGTGGGCCGCAGCCAGGCTTGTGCCCGGCGAAAGGCTGGGGATCGACCCATGGCTGCATACCAAATCCGCCGTCGACCGCTGGCGCAACGCCGTGGAGAAAGCAGGGGCGGTTCTGGTGGAGTTGCCGGATAATCCGATCGATTCGATCTGGACGGCGCAGCCGTCCGCCCCGGTTTCGCCGATCCTCCCTCATGCTGCGACCTATGCCGGGGCCACGTCGGCGGAAAAACGCAAACGCGTCGGCGACACGATTGCCGCCAGCGGGGCGGATCTGGCGGCCGTCACCGCGCCGGACAGCATTGCCTGGCTGTTGAACGTGCGCGGCGGCGACGTGCCGCGGACGCCGCTGCCATTGAGCTACGCTCTCGTGCACAAGGACGGTCTGGTTGACCTCTATGTGGATATGCGCAAGGTGACCCGTTCCGTGGCCGAGAGCCTTGGCAACGAAATCGCCATTCATCCGCAGTCGGAATTCGCCGCCGCTTTGGAGGATCAAGGAAAGGCCGGCCGCACCGTCATGGCTGACCCGGCGGTCTCCGCGGCGGCCGTTTTCAACAGTCTGGATGCGGCCGGCGCCACCATCGTTAACGCGGCCGATCCCTGCGCGCTGCCCAAGGCCTGCAAGACCGCGGCGGAACTGGAGGGCGCGCGCGCGGCCCATCGCCGGGACGGCGCCGCCCTGACGCGATTTCTGGCCTGGGTCGCCCATCACGCCCTGGCCGAAGGCGCGACGGAACTCTCCGCCGCCGACAGGCTGCAGGCGTTTCGGGCCGAAGATCCGCTGTTGCGCGACCTCAGCTTCGACACAATTTCCGGCAGCGGGTCCAACGGCGCCATCAACCCATTACCGTGTCAGCGAAAGGTCCGACCGACCCCTGCAACAAGGCGAGCTTTATCTGGTCGATTCGGGCGGGCAGTACCCGGACGGAACCACGGACGTCACCCGGACGGTTGCGCTCGGCCCCGTGGACGATACGGTCAAGGATCGTTTTACCCGCGTTCTGAAAGGGCATATCGCGATCGCGACGTTGCGCTTTCCGGAGGGGACGACCGGCAGCCAGATCGACACGCTCGCCCGCCACAATCTGTGGCAGGCGGGTCTGGATTATGACCATGGCACTGGCCATGGCGTCGGGTCTTACCTTGGTGTGCACGAGGGCCCGCAACGAATCTCGAAGCTGCCGAACAGCGTCGCCCTCAAACCCGGCATGATCGTCTCCAACGAGCCCGGCTATTATCTCCCCGGTCACTACGGCATCCGGATCGAGAATCTGGTTGCTGTGCGTCCGTGCGGCGCGCTGGAAGGGACGGAAAAGCCGTTCTTCGAGTTCGAGACCCTGACATTGGCGCCGATCGATCGCAATCTCGTCCAACCCGGCCTGCTAACGCCAGATGAACTGGATTGGCTTAACGGCTATCACGTCCGGGTGCGGGAGACCCTGTCGGCTGCGGTGGATGCGGAAACGCAGGAATGGCTGGCGACGGCGACGCAGCCGCTGGCGCCTTAGGCGGGCTCAACAGTCGGGGCGCAGACGGACAAGACCCCACCCGAAGATCTGGTCCTTGCCCTTGGTTCCAAGATCCACGGAATAACGCCTCAGCGACTGGCGCAGTACCTCCGGATCGCTGCTGTAGCCGGCGGCCAAATGAACGGCGACCATGCTGGTGATATAGGGCGCTGCGAACGAGGTTCCGCTCTGTTCCTTCAGCCCACGCGGGGTGGAGGTCACGATGCGAACGCCCGGCGCAGAGAAATCGATATAGCGGCCCTGATTGGCGAACCTGTAGTGCGACAGGTCCTTGTCGACGGCGGTGACGGCGATCACGCCCGGGTGGGCGGCCGGCCAAGCCGGCTTGGCGTCGGGGCCGTTGTTGCCCGCCGCGGCCACCAGGACCATGCCTTTGGCAAGGGCGCGGTCAATCGCAGCCACGAGGACGGTGTTCTTCGAACCGGCGATCGACAGGTTCAGGACCTGGATCCTGTGCCGTGCAAGCCAATCGATCGACCGCAGCATGGCCGACAGGTTGCCGATGACCCGGCCGCCGCGGTCCTCGAAGATGCTGGCGGCGAACAGCGACGCGCCGGGAATGAGCCCGCCGGCGGTCCCACCGGACGGCGCGCCCACCAGCATTGCGGCGATGGCGGTGCCATGCTCGCCGGGCGCTGCGGTGCGTTCGGGGGTGACGAAGGATCGGTGGATGATCTTGCGGCCCGCGAAGCTGCTGTGATCGATGTCGACCGGACTGTCGATGATGCCCAGCCGCAAGCCTGTTCCGCAGGTTGGACCGACCGCGCCCCAGCCGACGGTTTCGCGGTCGTAGGGCAGGCGGCTGACGGTATTACCGTCGGGGGCGGCTGACAGCGTGTACAGGGCGTTGAGATCGGTGATGACCCTGGGAAAGGCGCGCCGGAACTGGTCCAATGCCTCGGTCGTCTTGACCCGATCAGGGGTCCGGATCCGCCAAACGGCAATGTCCAGATCCCTGAGATCCAGTTTCTCGATCAGGGAAAAGCCCATCGATTGCAGGCGCGGCAGGATGGAGTCCGGCGGATTGATCGCCAGGATCTCGCCCGGCTCGTAGGCGGATGGGTCTTCGGCCGGGTCGTCGAAGCCTGGCTGCTGCCGCTCGGTATCGACATCGCCGCCTTCCTCCTCGGTAACGCCAATGACGCGTCCCTGGTCGTCATACTCCAGGATCGAGCGACCGGCTTGCGCGACGCCGCTGGCAGGGGCAGCGCCCAGGGCGCAAATAACGGCTCCCGCGGCGGCGAGCAGGCGAAGACCGGTCCAGTTGAATCGCGACATTGCCATGACCGGAATGATGGCGATGCGGCGCTTTCAACTTCGTAAATTAACGGAATATTGAGGGTGTCTTTGCAACACGCGGTATTAGGACGCCGCAATTGTGCAGCGTCCACGGTTAATTCGCGGTACCTGGGTGCGTTGAGGGTCTGTCAGTCGCCGGCGACCAGGTCGATCCATTCGCGCTCGCTGAGGCGTGGAACGCCAAGATCTTCCGCCTTTTTGGCCTTCGAGCCGGCATCCGCGCCGACAACCACGTAATCTGTCTTGCGCGACACCGACCCGGCGACTTTGGCGCCCAACGCTTCGGCGCGGGCTTTTGCCTCGTTGCGGGTCATCTCCGTCAGGGTGCCGGTGAAGACGACCGTCTTTCCGGCTACGGGGCTGCCGGTGGCTGCCGTTGCGGTAAAGGGCTCGACCTCCGCCAGCACGCTCTGGAGGTCGTCGATCAGCGCCCGATTGTGGTCCTCATTGAAGAAGGCGATCAGGTCCGCCGCGACGGATTCGCCGATCCCGTCGATATCGACCAGCACGCGGTAGGCTTCGCTTTCGGGATCGTCGGCCGCCTGCATGGCCTGGCGGAGCTGGTCCAGGCTGCCGTAGTGCTTGGCCAGCAAACGGGCCGTGGCCTGGCCCACCTGCCGGATGCCGAGCGCATAGATGAACCGGTCCAGCGAAATGCGCCGGCGGCTCTCGATCGCCTGCAGGACCTTGTCGACGGATTGATCGCCCCATCCCTTGCGTCCCCGCAACGCGTCGGCATGGTTCTGAAGACGGAAGATGTCGGCCGGGCTTTCGATCCATCCCAGATCGAGCAGTTCCTCGATGCTTTTGCTGCCGAAACCGTCGATGTCGAACGCGTCGCGGGCGACGAAATGCTTCAGCCGCTCGACCCGTTGCGCCGGACAGATCAGACCGCCCGTGCACCGCCTGACCGCCTCGCCCTCGGGCCGCACAGCGTCGGACTGGCACTCGGGACAGACATGGGGGAATTCGTAGGGAGCCGAAGATCGCGGTCGCTTGCTCGTGATCACGCGCACCACCTGGGGGATCACGTCGCCGGCACGCTGGATGACAACACGGTCGCCTTCGCGGATATCCTTGCGACGGATCTCATCCTCGTTGTGCAGCGTCGCCCGTGAGACGACGACGCCGCCGACGGTGACCGGTTCCAGGTTGGCGACCGGCGTCAACGAGCCCGTCCGGCCAACCTGGATGGTGATTTCATTCAGGATGGTCTCGGCCTGTTCGGCCGGAAACTTGTGGGCCACGGCCCATCGCGGCGCTCGGCTGACCGTGCCCAGGCGCTGTTGCCAGTCCAGACGGTTTACCTTGTAGACGACCCCGTCGATATCGAACGGCCGATCGGCGCGGGTCGCCCCGAGCTCTTCGTAGTAAACCAGCACTTCTTCCAGGCTTGCACACAGCCGGCTGGGTTCGTTGAGCTGGAAGCCCCAAGACGCCAGCTTCGCGCGCACCGCCGTCACCGTCTTGCCCAGCGGCGCTGAGCATTCGCCCCAGGCATAGCCGAAGAACCGCAGCGGCCGCGATGCTGTGATTGCCGGATCGATCTGGCGCAGGCTGCCCGCTGCGGCGTTGCGGGGATTGGCGAACAGCTTTCCCCCCTCGGCTTCCTGACGGGCGTTCAGGGCGGCAAAGTCGTTCTTGTCCATATAGACCTCGCCGCGCACCTCCAAGATGTCCGGCCAGTCGTCGCCGAGAAGCTGCTTCGGGATGTCTTCGATGGTCGCCAGGTTCGGCGTGACGTTCTCGCCCTCGGTCCCGTCACCCCTGGTCGCTCCCAGGACCATCCGGCCCTGTTCGTAGCGGATCGATGCGGAAAGGCCGTCGATCTTGGGTTCGGCGACCACTTCGACGGGGATCGACGGGTCGTCGCGCAGTTCTTTCAGAAACCGCCGTACACCATCCAAGAAGTCCGCCACGTCCGCATCGGAGAACGCGTTGCCCAGCGACAGCATCGGCATCGCATGCGTAACCTTGGCAAAGCCGCCCGCCGGGGCCGCGCCGACCCGCTCGCTGGGACTGTCGGCGCGTTTTAGGTAGGGAAACGCCGCTTCGATGGCTGCGTTGCGGACCCGCAGGGCGTCGTAGGCCGCGTCGCTGATTTCAGGCGCATCCTTCTGGTAATAAAGCTTGTCGTGCCGGGCGATCTCTGCGGCCAGCCGCGC
>Ga0056115_1000207_pt1 | contig 29386 bp, 27 predicted proteins | sample WorMetOlspDAHAB1_FD_77007 | JGI IMG/M metagenome (GOLD analysis project Ga0056115, IMG submission 77007) | Marine gutless worms symbiont microbial communities from Max Planck institute for Marine Microbiology, Germany - Olavius sp. DAHAB.1 ...
ATGACAATTTTTAATGCTAAAACAAGGTGTTAGCAAGCTTTCCGAATAATGGCTTAAAAATGAAATTAGGCGGACTTTCAAGGCGTTACGAAATTTTACCTTTTTTTCGTATATAGTTCCGAAGATATTTTATTGGGCGTGTACTAAATTAGGATAAACAAATCGCGTTTAGGGTGAACATCTGAATTTTTCAAGCTAATATCCCGGAATGAAGTTAAAGTCCAAGTTGCTAGAATTGGCTTAGTTGATGATTATCAATCAAAAATCCAGGTATTTATTATCTTTCATGCGTAAAATTAGTTGGGATACTGATCAAAAGAATTTTGGTTCCTGTTAAAATATCGCTCTGGCTCTCAGCCTGAGTGTTGGTTATCCTACAGATAGATTAGATAGGAGAGTTGATAGTATAGTTTAATAATAATATTTATAGCTCAGTCAATTATTAAAATGAACAGAATATTGACAAATCCGATTGCTGGGCACATGCTAAAAGCATATGCCACGGATAAAAGGAGGACCCCATGCTAACCGAAAGACATGTTCACTTGTTCCGCAACGGACGCAATCAGGCGGTGCGGATTCCCCGCGATTTTGAAATAGATGGCAGTGACGCATCATTCGTAAAGAAGGAGTTTATAAAAACAGAGGGGAAGGAGTCGCACTTAGCAGCATTCAAAGATTAATAGATTTCAGAGGCAGAGATAGTCTCTGGCCGTCATCGTTTAGGCGGGTAAATCCAAACTGTCCGTAAAATCCTATGGCGTTGTCATCAATAGCGTCCACAACCAGGGCATAGATTGCGATTTGATCACTGACCACCAGCGCGCGTTTGATTGCATCGGCCAATAACATTTTTCCAACCCCTTGACTCTGAGCAGCATTACTAACCGCCAACCTACCGATCAGAGCGGCGGGTATGGGATGCCTCGGCAACTTCCGAGCCAGATCTTGCGGTAATTGATTCAATTCAATGGATAAGCTGCTCAGGATGTAATAGCCAATCACCAACTTCTGATTATCCGGCTTCGTCGCAACAAATGTACGGCTGATGCGGCGTTTGCTGTCCTGCTTGGCCTGTTTTTTAAGGTAGCGATCGAGAGCTGCGACACCACACTGAAAACCCGTCCTGTCATGTCCTGGGTTAAGCGGCGTGATTACCAAATGTTGATATTCTGGCATTTGCTGTCGACGCGCCGATCATGTTCTACAAGGGTGGCGGCCAGCTTGCGATTGAAACACACCGGAGCAGCCAAAGCATCGAAAAACATGCTGGAACTTTTTGCGTTCAATTTCATAACCTCATGCTCCTGAACGGTTTTTTCGGCCTGCTCCAGGGCGCTAGTCAGTATGAAATGACTAACCGTCTTGCCTTCAAAACTGGCAGCCCGCTCTATGAGGCGTTTTGCGCTGCTTTTCAGACGGAGGTTGATTCGTTCATTTTTATTTTGAGAGGCTGTATCCATGAAATATTTTCCTCGTGTTTGTTTTAGTTAAGATAAAGATACTGTACGTCAAAAAGGTGCCTTTGTCAATAAAATCATCCTTTGGTGATATCCGTTTTCAATTAGAGAAGCGTGGCAAACTCATCGGACCTTTTGACATGCTGATTGCGGCGCATGCTTTAAGCCAAGACCTGATTATGGTTACCAATAATGACAAAGAATTCAGGCGTATTAAAAACTTGGAAGTAGAAAATTGGACTAAATAGCAGAGCCGATCATTTCCGACCTGAACCAGAGCAACTGGTTTATGCTCCCCCATAAACTGCACTCGGCCGCCTACCGCGACTTATTGGAAACATGCATCCCCACCAGCCAGGCCACCACGACCACCAGATAAAGCTGGCCGCAGACCGCTTCCAGAACTGAAAACGCCTTGGCCACTTCGGTGACCGGCGTGATGTCGCCGTAGCCCAGGGTGGTAATCGTGACAAAGCTGTAATACTGGAATACCAGAAAAAATCCCTTGGGATGGCCGAGGTCAATGTTAAACGAGGCCGGTTCGAGCAATTCCAAAAAGGTATACAGAAAGGCCCACATGAGGGCTGCCAGAAGATACAGCAGGATCGCCATATAGATAATCTCCCGGTCGACTCTATCTGATCGGAACATCGAGCCCAGGATACTTGAAATGACCAATCCGACAAAGAAAACGCCGGTTAACATGCCGATGGCAGCAATTATCCTGTTTGGAAAGAAATATTGCATCCAAAACGCAACAAACATTACGGCCACGAGCAGGAACCCGGCGATGACGAATCCCTTTTTATTGCTGACAACATACACCATGGAGATGAAATTGGCCGTCAGGAAGATGTCCAGGAACAGGCGGACGGCGGTGAATCGATTCAGGATCGGGACGATAACGACCAGGCCCAGAATCAGGCACAACAGGATCAAAAATCGTTCCTTTGAATGCATCCATTTATGAGGGGCGATCAGATTACGTGGCATTTCATCTCTATATTTGAATTTTTAGGCTTTTTCAAGCCTCAGTGACAGAAATCAGAAAACAGAAGACGGATGGCAGAAATCAGATGACGGATGACAGACGCTAGATAAAAGAGGACATAGGGCTGTATGCTGAAGAAAAATTAAGTAACCTGAACATTGACGCCTGTCTACGATTCCGTCTGAAGCGAAGCGTAAGCGGGGAAACCAATTTTAATTTACCCTAAATGAAATTTATTTATCCTAATTTAGTAGACAACCATCGATTTAGGAAATATAAAAAGCCGTACTAAGTTTCAAATCTAATAATCTAAATCAAATATAGTAACTTACCATCAAACGGAGTCTACTTGTCTTAAACCACAACGAATAGGAGGAAAGTATGTCTGACATCATCGAAGCCGTAACAAATAGAGATCCGGACCAAAAAGAGTTCATTCAGGCGGTCACCGAGGTGATGGAGTCCGTCAAACCGGTGTTGGACCAGAATCCGGTCTATCGCGAGTTAAAAATTCCGGAGCGAATCGTAGAACCGGAACGGGTGATTATGTTCCGCGTCCCCTGGGTGGACGATCAGGGCGTCGTCCAGGTGAACCGCGGATTTCGGATTGAGATGAACAGTGCCATCGGGCCTTACAAAGGCGGTCTGCGCTTTCATCCATCCGTCAATCTGTCGATTCTCAAATTTTTGGGTTTTGAACAGACCTTCAAAAATGGCCTGACCACCCTGCCCATGGGCGGCGGCAAGGGCGGATCCGACTTTGATCCCAAAGGAAAATCCGACAATGAGGTCATGCGGTTTTGCCATAGTTTTATGTCCGAACTTTTCCGTCACATCGGACCCGACACCGACGTGCCGGCCGGTGACATCGGCGTGGGCGGAAGGGAAATCGGGTTTTTGTTCGGGATGTACAAAAAGCTTACCAATGAATTTACCGGCGTGTTGACCGGTAAGGGGCTGAACTGGGGCGGCAGTCTGATTCGGACCGAAGCCACCGGTTATGGTGCGGTCTATTTTGCGGCTGAAATGATCGCCACCCGCAACGATTCCCTGGAGGGAAAGACCTGTCTGGTTTCCGGGTCCGGCAACGTGGCCCAATTCACGACTGAAAAACTTAATGAACTGGGGGCCAAAGTCGTTACCTTATCAGATTCTTCCGGCCATATTTATGATGAAGAAGGTCTTGACCAGGAAAAGCTCGAGTTCATTAAAACACTCAAAAATGTGCGCCGGGGGCGGATGGAGGAATACGTCGGTGAATACAAGTCTGCTGTTTATACCCCGGTGGATACCGCCGCCGATCATAACCCCATCTGGGATCACAAAGCCGATTGTGCCTTTCCCAGCGCAACCCAGAATGAAATCAACGACAAAGACGCCCAGAACCTGATCAACAACGGCGTGTTTCTGGTGAACGAAGGCGCCAATATGCCCACCACTCTCGAAGGTGCCCATATCTTTATAGAAAACAAACTGCTCTACGGCCCCAGCAAGGCCTGCAATGCCGGCGGTGTTGCGGTTTCGGGCCTTGAGATGACCCAGAACAGCATGCGTCTGTCCTGGTCGCGCGAGGAAGTGGATGACCGCTTAAAGGTAATCATGAAAAGTATCCACAAGGCCTCCCTCGATGCTGCGGAACAGTACGGCTCACCCGGCAACTATGTCAACGGGGCCAATATCGCGGGTTTCGTCAAGGTGGTGGATGCCATGGTGGATCAAGGGGTTGTCTGATCGGGGCTGATTATGGGGTGTGAGTAGCAGGGTTGGTCCCCGATTCGCCGTTGTTGGGTTTCGCATTTCAAAATATCATCTGTAAAATGTAGGTTGGGTTGACTGCAACCAAACCCAACAAAGCCTGGAGTTGACTCAACCCAACCTACGAAATGCAAAGAGGTCAGGGATAAAACTGATTTATACCTTTAAAGTTTTATACGATTATTCAGATGACAGATAAAAGAGGATAGAATCTTGCGTGCCGAGCAAAAATTAAGTAACTTCTGTGGTAATCTTTCTGTTTTCAGACCTCTGACTTCTGGCCTCTGACACCTGAACAATGACACCTGTCTGAGATTTCCTCTGAAGCGAAGCATAGGCGGGGAAACCAACTTATTTACCCTAAACGCAAACTGTTTATCCTAATTTAGTGCACAGCCGTCAAAATCTCAAATATTGACATATCCAGTTTCAGACTCGGCGGCGATATGCAGTTGTTCCTGTTTCGACTGATTTTCGAAAGTTGAATTCATTCAAAGCTGGATACACATTGGAGAGTGAATTGACAGTCATTAAACCAGGTTTGTTTTCGATACAGCAGCGCTTTCCGGATTGCAAGGACAGCTTACGGCGGTTGTATCGCAAAAGCGAATCCTTTCAGGGGATCTGTCAGAATTACCAGGAATGTTTGAATGCATTTAATCACTGGTCCGGCTCCGAAGATGAACAAGCGCCACATCGGAAACATGAATATGCGGAGCTCATAAAGGAACTGGAACAGGAAATCATTCAAAGGCTGGAAGAGGAGAGATGAAATCAAGATGCGACATTTTTTCTTTCATTTGGAAGTTGTTTACCCTAAACAAGGTTGATTTATCCTAATTTAGTACACAATCGTCAAAATATCAAATAGAGGTCTTCTAACTATTAATTTTTTTCGGAGGTGCGAACATGACAACTGAAACACCGAAAACGAACGGTCCGCAAGATCAGAGCGAGACCCCCGGGGATCAGGCCAGCGAGCTCAAAGCCTCACCCCCCACGGGCTACGAGGATAAGCCGGACGATTCCCCACCACCCACTAAGCGGGAGGCCGGCGGCGGCTTCACTTACGGGATAACCAAGAAAGCCATCCACGGGCGTGCCCTGAAGAACATTGACAAGCTCATCCAGACCGACGAGACCTTCAAGCCGAAGGACCAGCGGGACGTGATCCTCTGCTTTGCCGTCAGCAAAGCGCTCAATGAGAAGCATCCCGAGCGCAGCGAGCAGTACAGCAAACTCGTCAGGAAATTCGACTACCACGAGGCCGCACAGCATTTCGAGCACCGGGTGCCCTATGACAACAGCAAGCCCGGCTACACCCAGATGGATAAAGCCCTGCACCACGCGGCCTGGCACCCGCTCGACTCGGCCGAATCCCACAGCATGGCCTTCTGCCAGCCCAACACCCGCATGCACAGCTGGGATCAGTCCGACGTGGAGAAAGAGCAATACCAGTTTAAATCCAAGCGGGAAGCGGCCACGGCCATCAAGAGTGCAGCGCGGGTCTGGGGCGCGGTGCGCTGCGGCATCACCCCGCGCGACAAGCGCTGGGATTACGACCCGCTCTATGACGTCAAAAACGAACGCACCCTGAGCTGGGAGAAGGACTTCCCCTTCGAGCCCAAGACGGTCATCGTGCTGCTGACCCCCATGGACTACGACAACATTGCCACCGCACCGGCCTGGACCGCCGAGGGCGCGATCGGCCATGGCTATGTCCTGATGGCCCAGATGGCCAATCAAATCGCCAAGTTCCTCCGCGGCATGGGCTACCACGCCGTCGGCGCCGGCAATGACCTGGGCAACAGCGTGGCTTATGCAATCGCGGCCGGGCTTGGCCAGGGGGGGCGCCACGCCCAGTTGATGGTACCCGGCATCGGCCCGCGCGTCCGCATCTGCAAGGTCTATACCGATTTCGAGTTCGTCGAATACGACAAGCCCCACGACTGGGGCATGACGAAGTTCTGCCTGAGCTGCGGGGAGTGCGCCAAGGCCTGCCCTTCGGGGGCGATCCCCTTGGTCGACAGCGTGGACAGCGGTTTCGGCTTCAAGCCCACCTACGAGCACAGTGACGAGCCTGGCTATACCTGGAACAACCATACCGGGGTGCTGAAGTTTCATACCGACGCCAAGAAGTGCTTTGACTTCTGGATCGAAAACGACAGCGCCTGCGGCAACTGCATCGCCGCCTGCACGTACAACGAGCCCGACTACTGGCACCACTGGCTGAGCATGGCCTCCACCACGATGGTGCCCGGTTTTCTGCACGGCATTATGTCCAAGATGCATCCCATGTTCGGGTACGGCCACACCGGTGATCCGGCCAAGGTCGTGAAGTTTTGGAAGACCGGCAAGGGCATGCGCGTCAATTCGAAGATGAAGAACAACATCGGCACATCCGGCTACACTTAAGCCGGACAGACGGGAATTGAAGATTGAAGATTTATGGTGTCGCTTCGCTCTCTCTTTTCAATTGAAATCGATAGAATTGCTCAAATTTTCAATCTGGCTATGACCTAAATCATGCGCAAACATGATGTGATTTGAATAAATAGGCAAAGGAGATAACAATGGAAAGCATTCAGTGGTTTTTACTGGGCGTTCTGTTCACGCTCTGCGTGTTCGGCTTCGCATACCTCTCACTTCACATCAAAGCCATGTGGTATGCCTGGGCCGTGCTGATTGGCGGCGCCTTGATGGTGATGTTCGGCCTCGCCTGGGCCGGCTCTTCCTTCGTCGAGGGCTATCCCACCTCCGGCGCTTTGGGGCTGACGATTTTTACCGGATCGGGCATCGTCGCCATGGCCCTCGCCTGGCGTTACTGGGTGGCGCCGGGCCTGAAAGGAGCTGACCGTGTCAACCAGTGAACGATTTAAGGCTGTCTGGGGGCGGCTGGCGTTTCCGCTCGGGTTCGCGACCCTGGTGCTGGCGTTCGTCATCGGGCAGATCGCGGCCAGGCCCGATTACGAGACCCTGCTCCAGGCGCTGCTGGCCGATCACAAGCTGACCCGCGTGACGGAAGCCGAAGGCGGCCAGATTGTGTTTCACGACCAAACCAAGGACAGCTATGTGGTCATTTCCGAAGCCGAGGGATGGGGCGGCCCGCTGATCATCGGGATCCGGGCCAGCGCGGAAGGCAAGATCGCCGAAATCCTGAATCTGCGGAACTATGAAACCCCGGCCTATTTCGAGAAGCTGAAACGGAATCAATTTTTCCGCCAGTTTGCCGGCAAAAAGGTCTCCGCCGACTTTCTGCTGGAGGCGGACATCAATGCCGTGTCGGGGGCGACCGTATCCTCCCGGGGCTTCACGACGGCCGTGCGTGAAGCCATGCACATCGCCGCCACCGAGCATTTCAAGCTCAAGCCGACCTGGAAGCAGCCGGCCTGGAACTTCGGCCTGAAAGAGATCGGACTGATGGCCGTTTTCGCGCTGGCCTTCTTCGTGTCCTATGCCAGGGGCCCGTTCGCAAGATGGGGCCGGCTGGCGATGCCGTGGGTGGCCCTGGCTTTCGTGGGCATCTACACGAACTCGTCCCTGTCGATCGGGCAGTTGTCCGCAATCGTCCTGGGCTACATTCCGGACTTTCGGGCACATCCCCTGTGGTGGATCATGTTGATCGGCGTGCTGGGCAGCCTGCTGATTCTGGGCAAAAATATCTATTGCGGGAAAATCTGCCCCTTCCAGTACGTGGAGCGGGGCCTGAATAAGATCAGCGGCATCAACCTGGCCGTCAGGCCCGGCGTGCAGAAGTCGGCGCGGACGGTTGTCGGCTTGATGACCTGGACCGCGCTCATGCTGATCTTCCTCTCCTCGCATCCCACGCTGGGTTCTTACGAGCCCTTCAGCATGATGTTCTCGCTCACCGGGGCGGGGATACAGTGGTATATCCTGCCGCTGTCGCTGATCGGTTCGTTCTTCGTGTTGAATTTTTGGTGCCGGCTGTTTTGCCCCGTGGGCCACGTTTTGAACAGCATCGTGCGGGCGCGGCGGAGGGTGCCGGGTCTATCTAAAAAAGGTGCGGCCAAGCCGACTGAGGAAGAAGCGCTGCCGGCCGAACCGGAAGACAAAGGTGATTTATGGCGAAAAGAGAATTGAAACCGTGGCACCACAAGGTGACGACGGCCCTGGCGGTCGTCACGCTGCTTTGCGTGATCGCCTTCTTCGCGCAGACATTCAGGTCCTTCTTTCTGACCGACCACGACCCGGTGCTGGTCGCCGTCGAGCGTATAACGGGGACGGACCAGGACAAGTAGTAGGCCTAAAGGACCGGGTACCGGGCTTTAAAATATCGAATATCGAATGTCGATTGACGAATGTCGAATTAAGGAATTCTTTCTAATTTAATTGTTAAATAGAACCGAGCGAAAAGACATCCGCTCCGCCTACGGCGGATCAATCTTCAATCAACATTCGGCATTCGATGAAGTTTCATACGATTTTCAGATGACAGAAGACGGTTGACGGATGACAGACGACAGATAAAAGAGGACAGAGGGTTGTATGCCGAGCAAAAATTAAGTAACTTCTGTGGTAATCTTTCTGTCTTCTGACCTCTGACTTCTGATCTCTGACACCTGAACACTGACACCTGAAACCTAACAACTGCTGCTCAGCACTAAGGGGTGAACCAAAGCTGGAGATTATGATCTCGAATATTTGCTCATCTGAAAAAAAAGGAGATACTCAATGAAAGCATCCGATCTATTTGTTAAATGCCTGGAGTCCGAGGGCGTCGAGGCAATTTTCGGCATTATCGGCGAGGAAAATGCCGACACCATGATATCGCTGCTCGATTCATCGATCGAGTTTGTCGTCTGCCGGCACGAACAGGCCGCGGCGTTTATGGCGGATATGTACGGCCGCGTGACCGGCAAACCGGGCGTGTGCCTGGCAACCCTGGGGCCGGGCGCCACCAACCTGACGACCGGACTGGGTCAGGCCAATATGGACTGTTCGCCGGTTGTGGCTATAATCGGCCAGGCCGGGACCGACCGCATGCACAAGGAGTCGCACCAGAACATGGATGCGGTCACCATGTTTCAGCCCCTGGCCAAATGGGTGAGCACGGTCAGAGAGCCGAACAATATACCGGAAATCGTGCGCAAGGCCTTCAAGCTGGCCGTAAGCGAGAAGCCCGGCGTAACGGTCATCGAACTGCCCGAGGATATTGCCGAAGGCGAAAGCGACCTGGAGCCCATCCGCGCCAAAGCCGACGTCGAAAAGACCGGTATCGATCCCATCCGGATTGCGGCCGCCCTGAAGCTGATCGCCGAAAGCAGTTACCCGGTCATGCTGGTGGGATATGGGTGTGTGCGGGCCCGGGCCCGCACGGAAGTCGAGGCCTTTGCCGATAAATCCGGTATCTACGGGGCCGAGACCTTCCAGGGTAAGGGCGGCATATCGATTAATAATTCGCATGCGTTTGCCACCGTGGGCCTGGGAGCGCGCGATATCGCCCTGGAAGCGTTTGAAAAAGCGGACCTGGTGATCACCCTGGGCTACGACATGGTGGAATGGCATCCGGATCGCTGGAATGTGGGCCAGCCCAAAAAAATCATCCACATCGATACACTGCCGGCCGAAGTCGACTATCAATACAATATCGACGTGGAAATCATCGGCGATATCAGATCCGCCTTGGCCGCTTTGACCGCCGGATTGACCGACGAGCACCAGGCCGCGCGCAGCGCTGGCTATAAGGAGGCTATGGACGGTCTGCGTCAAACCATGAAGGCGGAGCTCAAGGAGCACCACGATGATGACGGGTTTCCCATGAAACCCCAGCGCATCTTAGGAGACCTTCGCAAAGTCATGGGGGATGACGATATTCTGATCAGCGACGTGGGGGCTCACAAAATGTGGGTCGCACGTAATTACCCGGCCCACGAGGCGGGCACCGTATTTATTTCCAACGGTTTTTGCAGCATGGCCGGCTCCATGCCGGGAGCCATCGCGGCCAAGCACGTCCATCCGGAGCGCAATGTCGTGGCCTTGTGCGGGGACGGGGGATTCCTGATGAACGTGCAGGACATGATCACCGCTGCCCGCTACAAGAAGCCGATCACGGTTTTGTTGTGGGTGGACAACCAGTTCGGCCTGATCAGGTGGAAGCAGGAAGCGCGCTTCGGCAAGTTTTCGAACATCAAACTGGAGAATCCCGATTTCGTCAAACTGGCGGATTCCTTCGGCTGGCAGCCGATCGCGGTGCAGGCCGCCGATCAATTTGTACCGGCCATGGAAAAGGCCTTTGCCGAAAAATCCAAACCAACCCTGGTGATCGTGCCGGTGGATTACGATGAAAACATGAAACTCACCAAGCGTCTGGGGGAGATTATTTCGCATTAATCCCCCATCGGAGGAAAAGTCCATGTTGAACTTAAAAGATAAAAACCTGTTCCGTCAGCAATGTTACATCAATGGCAGCTGGCTGAACGCCGACGGTGGCCAGAGCGTCGATGTGACCAACCCGGCCACCGGGGAAAAGCTGGGCACCGTTCCGAAAATGGGCGCCGAAGAGACCCGGCGGGCAATCGAGGCCGCCGAGGAGGCTCTGGAGGTCTGGCGCACGACCACGGCCCACGAAAAATCCCGGGTCCTGCGCCGCTGGTTTGAGCTGATGATGGAGCATAAAGAGGATCTGTCGATCATCATGACCGCCGAACAGGGCAAACCCATCAACGAGTCGCGCGGTGAGATCAACTATGCCGCTTCATACATCGAGTGGTTCGCGGAGGAGGCGCGGCGGATTTACGGCGATACGGTGCCGGCCCATTCCAACGACAAGCGCATCATTCTCATCAAACAACCGGTGGGCGTCACCGCCGCCGTTACGCCCTGGAATTTTCCGGCGGCCATGATCACCCGCAAAGCGGCCCCGGCGCTGGCCGCCGGCTGCACCATGGTGATCAAGCCGGCCACGGCCACGCCCTATTCGGCCCTGGCCCTGGCCGAGCTGGGCGAACGCGCCGGAATACCGCCGGGGGCGTTGAGCGTGGTAACCGGATCGGCCCGTGCCATCGGCGGCGAGTTGACCGGCAACCCCATCGTGCGCAAGCTGACCTTCACCGGATCCACCGATATCGGCAAAAAACTCATCGAGCAGTGCGCCGCGACCGTCAAGAAAACGTCCATGGAACTGGGCGGCAATGCCCCGTTTATCGTGTTTGACGACGCGGACCTGGATGCCGCGGTGCAAGGTGCGATTGAATCCAAGTTCCGCAACACCGGCCAGACCTGCGTCTGCACCAACCGTATCCTGGTGCAGGACGGGGTGTACGACACCTTTGCCGAAAAGCTAGCCCGGGCGGTCAACCGGTTGAAAGTGGGCAACGGCATGGAGGAAGACACCGAGCAGGGCCCTCTGATTGACACGGCCGCCATGGGAAAAGTGCAGGAACTCATCCAGGATGCGCTGGACAAGGGCGGCCGGCTGCTGACCGGCGGCAAGCCCCACGCGTTGGGCGGCAGCTTTTTCGAGCCCACGGTGATGGCCGAAGTCACCACCGCCATGAAAGTCGCTAAAGAAGAGACCTTCGGTCCGTTCGCACCGCTGTTCCGCTTTAAATCCGAACAGGAAGCCGTCCGGATGGCCAACGACACCGAATTCGGGCTGGCATCCTACTTTTACACCCGCGATGTCGGGCGCATCTTCCGGGTCACCGAAGCACTGGAATACGGTATCGTCGGCATCAATGCCGGCCTGATTTCAACCGCTGTGGCGCCGTTCGGCGGTGTCAAGGAATCCGGTTTCGGGCGCGAAGGCTCCAAATACGGTATCGAGGATTACCTGGAGGTCAAGTATCTGTGTATGGGGGGAATCAAGGACACTGCATGAATGACAAATGACGAGTGTCGAATGACGAATTAAGGAATTCTATCTTTCTTTATCTTTTCTCATCGTAGCCATATAGGCCTGTTGAAAGATTTGAAACAAATTGAAATCCTTCAATCTTCAAACTAAAATATTCAATTCGTTGAAGGGAGGCTGCCATGGATGTCAAACCAGTGCGCGTCATCATCATGTTCGTATTTCTGGCTGTCCTGTGGTTCATACCGCCCCCCTGGGGCATCACTTCCCAGGCCTGGCATCTGTTCGCCATTTTCATTACCGCCATTTTGGCGGTGGTGATCGGCGCCAACCCGATTCTGACCACGGCCATCATCGCGGCGGTGGTGGCGATTTTTACGGGGGTTCTGGATCCGGCCAAGACCTATGCCGGCTTCGGTAAGAGTTTTATTCTGTTGATTGTGGTGGCCTTTATGGTTGCCAACGGCGTGATCAAATCCGGTCTGGGCAACCGCATCGCCTATTTACTGGTCAGCAAGTTCGGCAAATCCACCCTGCGGCTGGGCTATTGCATGGTGCTGACCGACGTGGTCATCGCCCCGGCCTTTCCCAGCAACACGGCCCGTTCGGGGGTCCTGTACCCGATTACCCTGGCCCTGGCCCAGGGCAGCGGCTCCAAAGTCGAAGACGGCACCCAGAAAAAAATGGGCAGCTACCTGATGATGAACTGCATTGCCGGCCTGACTCTGTCTTCGTCCCTCTGGTTCACGGGCATGGCGGCCAATCCGGTCGGCGCCAAAATGGCCGCCGATGCCGGCATAGAGGGCATCAACTTCGGCTCCTGGTTTCTGGCGGCCAGTGTGCCCACCCTGGTTGCGCTCATTTTCGTGCCATTTCTGCTATATAAACTGTTTGCCCCGGAAGTCAAGGAAACCCCGGAAGCCCCCGGGGCCGCCGCCCAGGAACTGCAAAAGATGGGACCCATGTCGCGCGATGAAAAGATCACCGCCGTCACGTTTGTGGGAATGGTGGTGTTGTGGGCCCTGTCGGATGTGATCGGGATCGACAAAACCGCGGTGGCCTTCCTGGGGCTGGCGGTGCTAATGATTGCCGGGATATTCACACTGGAAGACATGAAAACCCAGGGCGGCGCCCTGAGCACCTTTATCTGGTTTTCGATCCTGTACACCATGAGCAGCCAGCTAAACGAAATGGGATTCATGAAAGCGGTCGGTGACCAGCTGGCCCAGGGTCTGCAGGGGTTGAACTGGCCGGTGGTCTACGTGGCTCTGGTCGTTCTTTACGTGGTGCTGCACTATGTGTTTGTCAGCCAGACGGCTCAGATGCTGGCGCTTTTCGGCGTATTTCTGGGGGTGGGTATGGAATCCGGGGTCCCGCCGGCGCTGATGGCGCTGATGCTGCTGTTTGCCACCAACTTTTTTGCCGCCATCACCCCCCAGGGATCGAGCGCCAATGTGCTGTGTGCCGGCAGCGGTTATTTGACCCAGGGAGAGATATATCGTATCGGTGGGATGGTGACGCTGGTCAACATGCTGATATTCCTGGGCATTGGAACATTTTGGATTTTGCTGGTGTTTTAACGGATCCTCTATAACTATAAGCGGACAATCGAAACTACGCAATCGTTAAAGGAAAAGGAAAACAACTATGTTTATCATTCACAAAGGTCTGGATCTGCCGATTAGCGGAGAACCGGTCCAGAAGATCGACTCGGGGCCGGCCGTGAGCCGGGTGGCCCTGGTGGGTGACGACTACGTCGGCATGAAGCCCAAGTTGGCAGTGGAGGTGGGCGATTCGGTCAAGCTGGGCCAGCTGCTGTTCGAGGACAAGAAGTCACCGGGGATAGTGTTCACATCGCCCGGCTGCGGCAAAGTGGCGGCCGTCAATCGCGGTCCCAAGCGCAAGTTCGAATCCATCGTCATCGAACTGGAGGGAGAGGAGGAGGAAACATTTCCATCTTTTGGCACCGCCGAGCTGGACGGCCTGGAGCGCAGTCAGGTGCAGGAAATTTTAATTCAATCCGGCATGTGGACGGTGCTGCGCACCCGGCCCTACAGCAAGGTGCCGGCGCCGGAAAGTGCCCCGCACTCGATTTTCGTGGCCGCCATGGACACCAACCCCCTGGCGGCCGATCCGGTGGTCATTATTAAAGAGCAGGAAGAGGATTTCTGCTACGGCCTGCAAATCCTGTCCCGCTTGACAGACGGGACGGTGTATGTCTGCCAAAAGCCGGATGCCGACATTCCGGGTGAAGGGATCGCGAGTGTGTCGATGCAGAAATTCAACGGACCCCACCCGGCCGGACTGGCGGGCACCCACATCCATCTGCTGGATCCGGTCAGCGATCAAAAGACCGTCTGGAGCATCAACTACCAGGATGTGATTGCTATCGGACGGCTGTTTACCACCGGCCGGCTGTACTTTGAGCGGGTCATTTCCCTTGCCGGTCCGGCCGTCAAAAATCCGCGCCTGATCCGCACGCGGGTGGGCGCCGACATCGGCCAGCTGCTGAAAACCGACTTAAGCCAGGTTGACATGCGGGTCATCTCCGGTTCCGTGCTGTCGGGCCGGCAGGCCAGCGGCGGCTATGCGTTTTTGGGGCGCACCCACCTGCAGATCTCGGCCATTGCCGAAGGGCGGGAGCGCGAGTTTCTCGGGTGGGCCCTGGCCGGCATGGATCGCTATTCGGTCAAGCCGCTGTATGCATCAACGTGGTTCGGCCGGGGACGCAAGGTGGCCTTCAGCAGTTCGACCGAAGGCAGCCGGCGTGCGATGGTGCCCATCGGCTCCTATGAGCAGGTGATGCCGCTGGATATCGAACCGCCGTATTTTCTGCGCTCCCTGATTGTGGGCGACACGGAAAAAGCCCAGGCTCTGGGCTGTCTCGAGCTGGATGAGGAAGACCTGGCGCTGTGTGCATTCGTTTGTCCAGGTAAATACAATTACGGACCCCTGCTGCGGGACGTATTGACCCGCATCGAACAAGAAGGATAAGGGCTAATCATGAAACCAATACTAATGTTGCTCGACAAAGTACGGCCGGCCTTTGAACCGGGTGGAAAACTGGAGAAATTGTACCCGCTGTTCGAGGCCACCGACACGTTCTTGTATACCACTCCCGAAGTCACCAAGACCGGGCCGCATGTGCGCGACTCCATGGATCTGAAACGCATCATGACGCTGGTGGTTTACGCGATGACACCGTGCATATTAATGGCCATGTGGAACACCGGCCACCAGGCCAATCTGGCCATGCAGGCCATGGACGTCGATCTGGCGCCGGGTTTGCGGGGTGCCGTGCTGGATGCCCTGACAGGGGCTGATCCCAACAGTTTTCTTTCCAACATCCTGCACGGGGCGCTGTATTTTATTCCCCTCTATATCGTTACCGTGGCGATCGGCGGCATCTGGGAGGTTTTGTTCGGCATCTTCCGCAACGAGGATGTGAACGAAGGCTTTCTGGTTACCAGCATGATTTTTCCGCTCACGCTGCCGCCGACGTTGCCGCTGTGGCAGGCGGCGATGGGCATCAGTTTCGGCGTTGTGGTGGCCAAAGAGCTGTTCGGCGGCACGGGACGCAATTTTGTCAATCCGGCCCTGGCCGGGCGGGCCTTTCTCTATTTTGCCTACCCGGCCCAGAACAGCGGCGATGCGGTCTGGGTTGCGGTCGACGGATTCACCGGTGCGACACCGCTGACGGCCCTGGGCACAACGGATGTCGCTACCGGCATGGAGGCCATCAATGTGAGCTGGTCCCAGGCCTTTTTGGGCTCTATGCCGGGGTCGCTGGGGGAAACATCCACTCTGGCCTGTCTGATCGGCGCCGCTGTCCTCATTTACACCGGGGTTGGGTCCTGGCGCATCATGGCTTCCATGCTGATCGGCGGCATGGGGATGGCGCTCGTGCTGTGGGGGATCGGCAGTGACACGAATCCGATGTTTCAGATGCCGCCCTGGTGGCACCTGGTGGTCGGCGGCTTTGCCTTTGGTACGGTCTTTTGTATCACGGACCCGGTCTCGGCGACCTTGACGGAAACCGGGAAATTTTTCTATGGCGCGATCGCCGGCATCTTGTCGGTTCTTATTCGCGTTGTTAACCCTGCCTACCCCGAGTCGGTCATGATGGCGATTTTGCTGGCCAATGTCTTTGCACCGCTGATTGACTGGTTCGTGCTGCAGGCTAATATCAAGAGAAGGAAAATACGAAATGGCACGTGAATCTGTTAACAAAACATTTGTTGTGGCAATTGTGCTGGCCGCTGTTTGCTCTCTGCTGGTTTCTGGGGCGGCGATCGGACTGCGCCCGTTGCAGGAAGCCAACAAGATTCGGGACCGTAAAAAAAACATCCTGATGGTGGCCGGTTTGTACGATCGGAAGGCTTCGGTGGAAGAATCATTTCAGCAGATCGAGTCGCAAATCGTTGACCTGGCGACCGGGGAGTATGTTGCCGAAGACCAGCAACTGGATCCGGAAACCTTCGATCAGCGGGCGGCGACCAAAGACGCTGAAATGAGCGTCAGCATACCACCGGACAAAGACGTGGCGGGCATCGGCCGCCGGGCCAAGTATTCCCTGGTGTATCTGGTCAAAAAAGACGACAAGCTGGATCAGGTGATTTTGCCGGTCGACGGCAAAGGCCTCTGGGGTGCGGTCTACGGATTTCTGGCCCTGGGCGGCGATTTAAACACGGTCAAGGGCATCACGTTCTACGAGCACGCCGAAACCCCGGGCCTGGGCGGCGAAATCGAAAATCCCACCTGGAAAGACCGGTGGTTGGGCAAGAAGATATACGACGAGCAAGGCGCCCTCCAATTTAACATCGCCAAGGGTGCGGCCGACCAGAACAACCCCCATGAGGTAGACGGGCTGTCCGGTGCAACCCTGACCGTCAACGGTGTCTCCGACATGGTAAAATACTGGCTGAGTGACGACGGTTTTAAAAAACTGCTCGATCGGCTGCAGGATAAAGGAGCATAAAATGGCAGAAACGAAAATCAAAGAACTTTTGTGGGAACCCATTGTCAACAATAATCCGGTCACCCTGGGAGTGCTGGGTATCTGTTCGGCCCTGGCGGTGACCGGCAAAATGGAAAACGCCATTGTAATGACCATCTGCGTGACGGTCGTGATTGCGTGCTCCAGTTTCGCCGTCAGCCTGATTCGCAACCAGGTGCCGAGCAGCATACGGATCGGCGTGCAGATCACCATTATTGCCACCATGGTAATCGTGGTGGCCCAATTTCTGGAAGCGTTCTTGTTTGACATCAGCAAGGCGCTGTCGGTCTATGTGGGCCTGATCATAACCAACTGTACCGTTATGGGCCGCTCCGAAGCATTCGCCATGAAAAATGAGCCGGTGGCCAGCATGATGGACGGAATCGGCACCGGCCTGGGATACGGCACGGTATTGATAATTGTGGCGTTTTTCCGGGAACTGTTCGGGGCGGGAAGTATTTTAGGCATCGAAATTCTGAAGCCCGTTACGCAGGGGGGCTGGTACATCACCAACGGGATGATGGTGTTGCCGCCGAGCGCCTTTTTCCTGATTGCCTTTTTGATCTGGGCTATCAGAACCTGGAAACCCGAGCAAAACGAAGAGGACTAGTCCAATGGAACATTATCTGAGTCTTTTTATCAAATCGATATTTATTGAAAACATGGCCCTGGCCTTCTTTCTGGGCATGTGCACCTTTCTGGCCGTATCCAAGAGCGTCAAAACCGCCATCGGATTGGGCGTGGCGGTGGTGTTCGTTGTAACGATTACAGTGCCGATCAACAATATCCTTTACCAGAACCTGCTCAAGTCAGGGGCCCTGTCCTGGGCCGGTCTGGGGCATCTCGATTTGAGCTTTTTGGGCCTTCTGACCTATATCGGCGTGATTGCCGGCATGGTGCAGATTCTGGAGATGGTGCTGGACCGATTTATGCCCGCGCTGTACAACGCCCTGGGTATTTTTCTGCCCCTGATCACCGTTAACTGCGCGATTCTGGGCGGATCGCTGTTTATGGTCGAACGGGACTACAATTTTGCGGAAAGTATTGTCTACGGGCTGGGCTCGGGGTTAGGATTCGCGCTGGCACTGATCTGCTTGGCCGGGATCCGGGAAAAAATGGCCTATGGCAACCCGCCGGCCGGCGTGCGGGGGCTGGGGCTCACTTTTACAATAGTCGGCCTGATGGCGATGGCATTTATGGCGTTCTCGGGTATTTCGTTATGACGCAGATTTGAGGGATTGAGAAATTGAGGGATTCAGGGATTGGAGAATGGAGGGATTAAATCGACAAAAAACCTTCAATTCCTAAATTCCCAAGTTCCTGAATTCGCAATACTTCAATTTGGTGCCGGATAAGATTGTGACCCAAATTGTAAAAGTCAGTCTTAAGATTTAAATTCTAAATTAGATAGAGAGAGGCAGTTATGAGCGAACTAATTATTGCCGTGGGATTGTTTACCATCATCGTTTTGATGCTGGTCAGTTTAATCATGTTCGCCAAGGCAAAGCTAGTGCCCAGTGGCGATATAAAAATGACGATCAACAAAGAGAAGGAACTCGTCACCCAGCCTGGCGGCAAACTGCTGGGAAGCCTGGCCGACCAGGGCATCTTTGTTCCGTCGGCCTGCGGCGGCGGCGGCACCTGCGGCCAGTGCCTGGTCAAGGTGCACGACGGGGGCGGCGACATCCTGCCGACGGAACTGGCCCACATTACCAAGCGGGAGGCCCGGGAGGGGGATCGTCTGGCCTGCCAGGTGGCGGTCAAGCAGGATATGGATATTGAAGTTTCGCCGGATATGCTGGAGACCAAGAAATGGGTCTGCAAGGTCAAATCTAATGACAGCGTGGCCGATTTTATCAAGGAGCTGGTCCTGGAGCTGCCCGCAGGGGAAGCGGTCGACTTCAAAGCGGGCGGCTACATCCAGATCGACGTCCCGCCCCATGAACTCAGTTACAAAAACTTCGATATCCCCGAGGCCTTCCGCCCGGAATGGGACAAGCGCAATCTGTGGGAGATAACTTCCAAGATTACCGAACCGGTCACCCGGGCTTACTCCATGGCAAACTACCCGGGTGAGAAGGGCATCATCATGCTCAATGTGCGTGTTGCCGTGCCGCCGGGTCCGGGAATTCCGCCGGGTGTGGTCTCATCTTATATTTTCAACCTGAAACCCGGTGATGAGGTCGACATTTCCGGGCCGTACGGGGAATTTTTCATCAATGAAACCGAAGCCGAGATGATCTATATTGGCCGCGGGGCGGGCATGGCGCCGCTGCGCAGCCATATATTCGAATTGCTTAAAGGCCGTGACAGCCAGCGTAAAATCTCATACTGGTACAATGCCCGCAACCTGGGCGAATGCTTTTACCTGGACGAGTTCGGGCAGCTGGCCGAAGAGCATGAGAACTTTTCATTTCATCTGATTCTCTCGCGCCCGGCCCCCGAAGACAAATGGGAAGGCCTAACCGGCTATGTGCACCAGGTGCTGCAGGACACTTACCTGATCGACCATTCGGCCCCGGAGGACATCGAATACTACATGTGCGGTCCCCCGGTGATGAGCCAATCCGTGGAGCACATGCTGGATAACCTGGGCGTCGAGCGCGAAAATATCAACTTCGACGATTTTGGATAGATGAAAAGGATGGAGTACTGGAGTGATGGAGTAGTGGAGTATTGGAATGATGGAGTACTGGAGCATTGGAAAATAAATCTCCGTACATTCTCAAGTTTTTGTAGGATGGGTTGATCCGACGAAGGCGGAGAAGCCCGACGTGAAAGGAATCGAAATTGTTGGAATTCTTAATTACATTTGCCGTTATCGTGTTTGCCGGTATCAGCGTGACATTGGGTATCCTCCGGAGCCGGCGCGCCCCGCAGCACTCCTGTCACGGGGAACCCCAGACCGATCCTGCTACGTCGCCATCGAAATGCCAGACTTGCGGGACCATCGGTGGCTGTCATGGATCCGGGGGAGGCATCGGGAGCTAGCGTGCCCGGCTGTAATTTGCCCCATAAGGGGGCTGCGGAACAAACATCAGGAGCATTGGAACATTGGAGTAATGGAGTAATGGGAAAAAACATTTCCGTGCATTCTCAAGTATCTCCAGCACTCCAATACTTCAACATTCCTTAGCGTTGTTATCGGCAGAGCCAATCATCTCCGATCTGGCCCAAAGGACTAGGTCTCAATATGCAATAATCCAACTCAACCCCGGTCGGCAGCCGTACCCGCCGGACAACGATGGAGAAAAACCATGGTAAAAATACGACCAAATGAAAAAAAGTCATCTAAAAAGCGGCATTCGATTACCACCAAATCGCAGCATATCAGGGGTAAGACGCCGCGTGTCAAAGATGTCATGACGGCGGATCCAGTAATATTTACCCTGGGCACGACGGTTCACGATGCGGCCAAGAAACTGCTGCAAAAAAGCATCGTGGCCGCCCCGGTGGTAGACCGGGACGGCAATTTCGTGGGCATGTTTTCACAGCAGGGGTGTATGCGGGGCCTGGTGGACGGCGTATATGACGAAGTGCCTCAGCCGATTTTTGTGGACGATTATCTGGAACCGGAAGAGCGCACCGATACGGTGTCCGAAAATGCGCCCATCATGACTGCCGTTGCCAAATTTGCCGGCCGCAAGCACATCATTCTCAGCTTGCCCGTTATGCGCGCTGGAAAAGTCGTCGGCATCCTCGCCCGCCAGGACGTCATTCGTACATTCTTTGAAATGACGGCCGGGATTCCCGAATCGCAAGCGGCCATTTTATATATCAGCGCCCTTGAAAAAGAGCGGCGGGATTTTGAAAAGCTCAGATAGGGTGTTCGCAGTTATTCGTTATTGGTCAATGGCTCGAAAGGTGATTAGCTAATTGAGGGAACAAGTCAGCCGCTGCGTCGTTCAATACTGACAATGCAAAGGCTTTCGTTATCAATGACTTCTGATTTCATAATACACAACCCGGAATTTATTTAAACTAAACAACGTGTCTTTATCCTAAAATAGTGGACAGCCATCGAACATTGAATTACACATATCTAAAACCAGTAAATATAGAGCTCTGAAAGCCCCGAAGAAAAGGGGCTATAACGGTCTAATCCGGGTGCTTGACATTTATGGGCATTTCAATCTACAAATGCTCAAGCCATTCGCAAAATTAAAAAATAATTTATCAATTCAAAACCAGGGGGGTGGATATGGGAAGCCTGAATAGACAAAAATCAAGCCAGCGACGTCGCCGGCCCAATTCATTGGGTCTGGTGATCTTGATTATGGCATGCATCGGTTTGCTGCAAAGTTGTGCAGTAGGGCCGGATTATGTCGAACCAGAAGCAACCGTTGCCACCTCTACCGACAGGTGGCATCAGGATCTGGAAAGGGGCCTGTCCGAGGGCCAGGCGGATTTGCAGACTTGGTGGAAGGTTTTCAATGATCCGCTGCTCGATGACATCATCCAACGCGCCACCAAAGGCAATCTGGATTTAAAGGAAGCCTTTTACCGTATCCAAGAAGCCCGGGCACGCAGGGGGTTCACCAAGGGCCAGTTTTACCCGGATGTCAATGCCGGCGGCACCTGGTTCAGGGCGCGCGAGAGCGAGGCTTTCTTCCCGCTTAATCAAACTGAGAAATTCAATGAGAATTATGCCCGGATCGGGATGGACGGCAATTGGGAAATCGATGCCTGGGGCCGCATTCGCCGATCTGTGGAATCGACCCATGCCGGCCTGCAGGCCTCGGTGGAGGACTACCGCGATACCCTGGTGATTCTATATGCTGAAATTGCCTCCAATTACATGGAAGTCCGCACCCAGCAGGAGCGCATCCGCTTCGTAATGTCCAACATTGAAACCCAAAAGGGTTCGTTGGCAATCACCCGGGCCCGCTTCAAGGCCGAACTGACCAGTCAACTGGATGTACGTCAGGCCGAACTCAACCTGGCCCGCACCGAGGCGCTGCTACCCAGACTGCAGGCCCTGCTGGTGGAGGCCATCAACCGGCTGGGAGTGCTGCTGGGCGAATACCCCAGCGTTCTGTACGACGAACTGATTGCCCCCGCTTTGCTGCCGGACCCGGCCCCCCAAACTCTGGTGGGGCTGCCGTCGGATATCATCCGTCAGCGACCCGATATTCGCCGGGCCGAACGCCAGGTGGCCGAAGCAAATGCCAAGATCGGGGTGGCCACCGCCGATTTGTATCCCGCCTTCGGGTTGGGGGGCAACATCGGCCTGTCGGCCACCACCGCTATTTTCGATGAGGGCAATCACACCTGGGCCGTGGGGCCGTTTTTTCGCTGGAACATCTTCGACGGCGGCCGGGTGCGGGCCCGCATCAATATCGAAGACGCCCGCACGCAGCAGGCCTATGTGCGCTACGAAAAGACCGTTCTGAAAGCCCTGGAGGATGTGGAAAACTCCATGACCGGCTATGTGCGCGAACTGGATCGGCGGGATGCCCTGAGCCGCTCGGTGACCGCCGCCAAACATTCGGTCGATCTGGTCATGACCCAGTACAAAACCGGACTGACCGACTTTCAAAATGTGCTGGACATGGAACGCTCTCTGTTCGAGCAGCAGGACTGGTGGTCGCTGAGCCGCAGTCTGGTCCTGCAAAACATGATCGGCATCTACCGCTCCATGGGTGGGGGCTGGCAGCCCGAGACCGAAGTCCTCGAGAAGGAAATCGAGGACCAGGAAACCAGCGGCGAGCCGATCATTTAATTGCTTTGAAATGACGGGCAAGCCCTTCGGGTTGAATTGGAAAGTATTTGCCATGCGTTTTCAATAGAGCCTCAAATGGATTAAGCATTTGGGTTGGACTCTAAATCATTTTAAGTAAAGGTAGGTATACCATGAAACGTTTGTTTGGAACATTAGCCGTATTGTTTTTAATCTGTGTCCTCCTTCTGGGATGTGAAGAACCAACCAAGCCGGAAATCGTTCGTCCCGTCAAGTTCATGAAGCTGGAAAAGATCGTCAGCTTAGCCGGGAACCGGTATCCCGGCCGCGCCGAGGCCTCCACCGAGCTGAACCTGGGCTTCGAGGTGTCCGGCACCATCGAGCTGCGTCCGGTGGACAAGGGCGACATGGTCAAAAAGGGGCAGCTGATGGCCGTGCTGGATTTGCGCGACTTTAAAAATGAAGTCGCCTTTGCCATGGCCGAGCGCAAGCGCAACCTGGCCTATCGCAACCGCATTGCCGAAGCTCTCAAATCCAATGCGGTTTCGCGGCAGGATCTGACCGATGCCGACGCCCGGTTGGAGCAGTCCCGCGCGGCCGTGCGGATCAAGCAAAAGGCTTTTGAAGACGCGCACATCAAAGCGCCTTTTGACGGTACGGTTTCCTGGACCTACAAAGAGGCCGGGCAGCGCGTGCAGGCCAAGGAGAACGTGCTGCGCCTGCTCGACGTTTCTAAGATCGAATTTACGGTGAACGTGCCAGAGCAGATCATTCCCAACATAGATTACGTCAAGGACATCACGATCACTTTCGACGCCTTTTCGGACCGCCCGATCCCGGCCCGCATCAAGGAGGTCGGCACCGAGGCCTCGGCCGGCACCCGCACCTATCCCGTGACCCTAGTTTTCGATCAGCTCGAGGATATCAAGATCATGCCGGGCATGGCCGGGGTGGCCACGGGCGACCCCAGCGACTTCCCGAACCAGGTCGCCCAGAATGAATTCCTGCTGCCCGTGAACGCCTTTTTCAGCCCGGACGGCAAAATCCACAAGGTCTGGCTGCTCGACGAAGCCACCATGGGGGTCATCATCGGCACCGGCCTGATACTGACTATCCTGGGCACCTTCGTTGGCATGACGATTGCCGGGTATCCCTTCCAGCGCATGACCCTGGGCGCGCTGATCATTGCCATGGGGATGATGGTGGATAACTCGATCGTGGTGGCCGACGGCATCCAGGTGAGGATCAACCAGGGCATGGACCGGGTCAAGGCCGCCATCGAGGCGGCCACCAAGCCATCCCTGGCGCTGCTGGGAGCCACCGTCATCGCCGTGATGGCCTTTTACCCCATTTTCGCCTCCAAGGCGGACGCGGGCGAGTACTGCCGCTCGCTGTTCGTCGTAGTGGCCATGTCCCTGGGGCTCAGCTGGCTGCTTGCCCTGATCCAGACCCCGCTGCAGTGCCTGGACATACTGCCCAAGGCCAAGCCTTCCAAGGAGGGCGAGGAGGAAAAAGACCCCTTTGACAACAAGTTCTTCAATGCCTACCGCTGGTTGCTGGAGACGGCCATTCGTTTCCGCTGGCCCTTCATGGCGGTCATGATCGCCCTGCTGGTGGCGGCGGTCTACAACTTCCAATATGTCAAGCGGGAGTACTTCCCCTATGCCTCGCGCAACCAGATCATGGTGGACTTCTGGTTCGACGAGGGCACCCCGATTGAGGTGGTGGCCGAACGCACCCGGCTGGCCGAACAAAAGGCCATGGAGCACCCGGATGTGACCACGGTCAGCGTCTTTCTCGGCAAGGGTCCGCCGAGACTGTACTTGCCGGTGGACCCGGAGCTGCCCCACAACAACCACTATGCTGAAATGACGGTGAACACCAATACATTCGATGAGATCAACCCGTTCATCGCGGAGTACGAACCCTGGATCAAGGAAGCCTACCCCGACATCACGACCCGCGTGCGCAAGTACGGGGTCGGCCCCAGCGACACCTGGAAATTCGAGTGGCATATCACCGGGCCGGCCGAGGCCGACGTGGCCTTTCTGCGGGAGATCGGGGAAAAGGCCAAGGCCATCCTGCGCAAGGAGCCGCGCGCCAAGGAAATCAAGACCTCCCTCATGAACCGCCGCGAGAAGATCGTGCCGGTCTACGACCAGCCCCGGGGCCGCTGGGCCGGGATCCAGCGCGACGACATCGCCGATGCCACCAAACGCGCCTACGACGGCTTTCAGGTGGGCCTGTACCGCCAGGGCGACGACCTCTACCCCATCCTGCTGCGCCACGAGCCCGAGGAGCGGCGCACGGCCGCGGACAACCTGCAGCTGCTGCAGATCAGAACGCCCCGGGCGGCCCGAACCGTGCCTCTGGCCCAGGTCACCAAGGATATCCGGGTCGAGTTCGAGGAGCCCTTCATCAACCGCTGGGACCGGCACCGGACCGTTTGCATCCAGGCCACGCCCCAGTGGTGGACGACCTACCCCGACCTCAAAAAGCACGTCTGACCCGAATTCAAGGAGCTGATGGACACCCTGCCGCCGGGCTACGAAATTTTCATGGACGGGGAGGACGAGAGCACCGCGGACAACAACGCGTCGATGATTCCGGGCATGCCACCGACCATCATCATCATGCTCTTTACCATGGTGGCGCTTTACAGCGCCTGGCGCCCCATGATCATCATCTGCTGCACCATTCCCTTTGCCTTTGTCGGAGTGACGGCCGGCCTGTTGATCGGCAACGCCGCCATGGGCTTTCTGGCCACCCTGGGGGCCATGAGCCTGTCGGGCATGATGATCAAAAACGCCATCGTGCTGCTCGATACGGTCGGGGAATACATCGACGCGGGAATGTCGCGGTACGAGGCCATCGTGCGCTCCGGTGTCACCCGCCTGCGGCCGGTGTGCCTGGCGGCGGCCACCACCGTGCTGGCCCTGCTGACCCTGGTGACCAGCGACTTCTGGTCGGCCATGGCCTACACCATCATGTTCGGGCTGTCCTTTGGGACGATTCTGACCATGTTCGTGGTGCCGGTGCTGTATTGTATATTCTACAAGGTGCCGTCGCCGAAAAAGGCGTAAGACGGAAAAAGGTTTCAGGTTTCAGGTTTCGGGTGTCAGGAAAACGAGTCGCAAAGTCCTGAAACCTGAACACTGACACCTGAAACCTATAATAGGTTTGATCTATGGCAGAGCCGATCATCTCTAGCCTGGCCCAATGGATCAAGTTTTCAATGTTAGGGTAAAATGTCTCAAACAGAACTCAATACCGGACTAAACCGGGCCCCGCAAGCCATAAGGAAAAAAACGGCAGCCATGGGACAGGCGTCGGTCTTGAAACTACTGATACGGTTTTCAGGTCCGAGCATACTGTCGATGGCTGTGGCGGCCGGCTACACGGTTGTCGACGCCATTTTTATCGGTTGGTTGGGACCGGAGGCGCTGGGCGCTTTGCCGGTCGTTTTTCCGCCGATATTAGTGTATATGGCCGTCAGCATGGGCACCGGCGTCGGGGCGGCATCTTTCATATCGCGTTCGCTCGGTGCCGGCAACCATGCCGCCGCCAACCGCTGTGCCGGCGCGGCCATTACCCTGGCGATTCTGATCGGTGGACTGGCCGGAATTGTCTGTTTGTCCAACCTGGTAAGTATCCTTCATTTCTTCGGCGCCGGCGCTGAGGTTCTGCCGCCGGCCAAAAGATACATGGCTACGTTAGCCACGTTCGCATGCCTGCATTCGACGGTGATCGTTGTCGCAAATCTCATACGGGCCGAGGGCAGTCCGCTCATTGCCGGTACGGCCCTGATCGTTGCGACGATCGCCAATATCATCCTGGATCCCATTCTTATTTTCGGCTGGGGACCCATCCCGCGCCTGGAGGTTGCCGGGGCGGCGCTGGCGACGGTTATCGGTCACGGCATCGCGGTTTCTATATTTCTCTATTACTTTATATCCGGCCGCAGTGATTATAAATTTGCTTTGGGTCATTTTCTGCCGAACAGACGGATCATAACCGAAATTTACCGTGTTGGATGTGCTTCGATCTTCAGGATGGGGGCCCTGGCCGCAGTGATGACGCTGGCCAACACGGTCGCGGCTTCTTTCGGCGTGATACCGTTAGCCGTGCTGGGCGTCGTTTTCCGCCTGGCGCGCCTGGCTTTTATGCCGACCATGGGATTGGGGCAGGGCATGCAGCCACTGGTCGGGTTCAATTTCGGTGCCCAACAGAAGGATCGCGTAGGTGAGGTTGTGGTCAAGGCCGGATTGCTCGGTTTGGGCTGGGGATTGTTTTGCTGGTTGATATTTATGCTGTTTCCAACCCAGGTCATGTCGGCTTTCAATTCAGATCCACGCTTCATCGCTGAAGGGGCGCGCACCCTTCGAATATTCGTCCTGCTATTTTTTGCCGTCCAACTTCAGATTCTTGTCAGTTTTTTCTTTCAGGGAATCGGCAAGGCCATCCCGTCTTTGATCCTGGCGTCCGCGCGGCAGGTGATCTTTTTAATCCCGGGCCTGCTAATCCTGCCGCGATTGTTTGGGGTGGAGGGGCTTTGGATTGCTTTCCCCGTGGCCGATATACTGTCCATGCTGCTGACATTTATCTGGATCGGGATAGAATTCCGTAATCAAGGCATGCCGCTTCAGTTGCGATATGCCTGATTTTCAGGCATGGCGTTGACGAACCAGGACTGAACTTCAGCATTTTGAGGGAGCTGGTTCAGCCGCTGCGATGGTAAGGGCCGGCGTTAAATATAAATAGGTTTCACGTCAGATTTCAGGTTTGAGAGATCAGACGACAGACGACAGAAATCAGAGGTCAGAAGACAGAAAGATCACCGCAGAAGTTACGTAATTTTTGCTCTGCAAACAACCCTCTGTCCTCTTTTATCTGTCGTCTGTCATCCGGCATCTGTCATCTGAAAATCGTATGATACTTCATGCAAAAGAACCAGCGACCGCAGCCTGCGACGAGCTCAGGCCGAGTGGAATATCGAACCAAAAATTGTCGATGTGATGACGCGAAGCGCCTAATAATTTCACGATTAAACCAACCAGTCAAATCAAAGGAGGATTTACCATGACCCAAAAATCGATTGCATTAGCAGTTGCAATGATTGTATTCTTATTGCCCGTGTCCGGTTTTGCAGAAGAGGTAACGGAGAAAGATTTTGAGGCTCAGACGGCCGAGCAATTCGTCCGCTTGTGCTCGGCATCGCCCGATGATCCTCTGTTTCACCAGGCCATCAATTTCTGCCATGGCTTTTTTGAAGGCGCCTACCAGTACTACGAGGCCCTGACGTCGGGACCTAAAGGTCTCCGATTCGTTTGTGTACCCAATCCGAAACCGTCCCGCGATGAAGCCATCGCGCGGTTCGTCGAATGGGCCAAATCGAATTCCCAATACATGAACGAATGGCCGGTCGAAGCCGAATTCAGATTTTTAAGGGAGACCTGGCCGTGCAGGTAATAAAAATGAATAATGAAAATTGAAGATTGAAAAATAGATTTTGCGTTTTTTGCGACTTTAAAAAAACCCGAAAATATTCAATTGCATAGGGAAAGGAGTTGACTATGAAAAAGAGCACCATTACATTTATACTGGTAATTGGCCTGGCGCTGGGAGGATGCTCGAGCATGTCGGATACCGAGAAACGCACTGCGGGTGGCGCCGTCATCGGCACCGGTGCCGGGGCGGCCGTCGGCGCCGTTGCGGGCAACACCGCTGTAGGCGCCATCGTCGGGGCGGCCGCCGGAACAGCCGGCGGCTATATTTATGACCAGCACCAGAAGTCCAAGGAAAAGGAATAGAAAGGCAAGTAAGCATGGATGAACGATCTGATGCCTGAGAAACGCAGGCCGGTGAGGGTCGCCATCAATGTCATGCGCGCTCGTCTGACCGTGATCGGATTCAACATCGCAATCGTGTCGTTTCAAATCGCCCAGTTGCGCAGCGGCAATACCGTTGGCGGCCTATATGTTCCCGGAATCGGCCACACCCTGCACGTGGTGGCCGATATGGAACTTTTCATATCCCTGGGACTGTCTCTGATTGCGATGCTGGCGCTCATCATGTCCAGCGAGTTCGACGAGGTGGGCCAGTGCACCCACTGGTCACTGGTGGCAGGCTGTCTGCTGATGTACATGGCGCTGGGCCATACAGTGGCGGGGTTCTTCTCACCCCTGTCGACCACAATTGAAACGGTTGCCGGTAAAATGCCGAACCAGGCGCCGGATTTTCAAATTCTTCAATCGGGTTCGAGAATCACCGGCGGCGCGGCGTGGTTTCTGGCGACCTACGTCGGACCCCTGGTTACCCTGTTACGATCCCCATTCAGCCGCCGCTCCAATATCGCGTTGGGCAGCGCCTACCTGTTGGTGCTGCTTGTGCTTAGCTGGAATATGGCTTTGGCGGTAAGAGTGGAGTCGGCGGTATCCGGTGACGGTCCGGGGTTGGTTTTCGGCATATTGAGGGAACTGGTTCAACCGCTGCGCTGGTAAAAGCCGGTGCTGATTTTAAAAAGGAAATTGCAATGAGAAAGGAGATGCCGGATGTTGAAAATTAATCAAAAATATGGAGCCTGTCCGACAACCTAAGGGTTGTTTTTTAGGCAACAATTTTTGTGAAACGGGCTAAAATCTTCTTAAATTACTTCTTAATTATATAATAACCATTTGATATTACATTATAA
>Ga0056115_1000208_pt1 | contig 29361 bp, 26 predicted proteins | sample WorMetOlspDAHAB1_FD_77007 | JGI IMG/M metagenome (GOLD analysis project Ga0056115, IMG submission 77007) | Marine gutless worms symbiont microbial communities from Max Planck institute for Marine Microbiology, Germany - Olavius sp. DAHAB.1 ...
ATATGATATAGTAAAACAGAAACATTGTGGCTTTTATGAATATATAAACTCATTCAGCCACATTATCACCACTCAGTTCTCGCAGCAAGCTGCGGGGAATTAAACCCTAAAAGGGATTAAAAAATAGATACTTGAATTTTGAGCAACAATTTTCGCTCCATGTTAATCGGGGAATTTTGACTTTGAACTACACTACAGGTTGCAGCCAAAATTCAGGTAAAGGAAAAGAATATGATACCGACCGGAAATGAAATTCAAAAGAAAAATTCAGCCGATTCAGAAGCGGCGCCAAATTTCATTAAGCACATTATTGATGAAGATATAAAATCAGGCAAAAACGACGGTCGGGTTCATACCCGGTTTCCCCCGGAGCCCAATGGTTATCTGCACATCGGACACGCCAAATCCATCTGCCTCAACTTTGGCCTGGCCGAAACATACAGCGGACGGTGCAATTTGCGTTATGATGATACCGATCCAAGCAAAGAGGAAATTGAGTACGTTGATTCCATTAAGGAAGACGTGCACTGGCTAGGCTACGACTGGGCGGATCGGGAGTACTATGCTTCCAATTACTTCGAACAGCTTTTCGAGTATGCCGTTCAGCTGATCAAAGCCGGCAAGGCGTACGTGGACAGCTTAAGTGCCGATGAAATCCGGCAATACCGCGGCACTTTAACCGAACCCGGCAAAAACAGCCCCTACCGGGAGCGCTCGGTGGCGGAAAATCTGGATCTGTTTGAGCGCATGCGGGCCTGCGAGTTTCAGGATGGCGACCATGTACTGCGGGCGAAGATCGATATGGCTTCGCCCAATATCATCATGCGCGACCCCACCCTTTACCGCATCAAACATGTGTCGCACTATCGCACCGGTAATATGTGGTGTATTTATCCCATGTATGACTTTACCCACTGCCTGTCGGACTCCATTGAAGGGATCACGCACTCGAATTGCACCCTTGAATTTGAAAACAATCGGGCTCTCTATGACTGGGTGCTGGATCAACTGGACGTCTATCATCCTCAGCAGATAGAGTTTGCACGCCTGAACCTGACCTTCACCGTCTTAAGCAAACGTAAGCTGATCCGATTGGTTGCGGAGGGTCACGTTAGCGACTGGGATGATCCCCGCATGCCGACCATCTCCGGTTTGCGTCGACGGGGCTATACGCCCGAAGCCATTCGAAACTTTTGCGACCGCATCGGAGTGGCCAAGGCTGACAGCATGGTAGACATGGCATTGCTGGAATATTGCATTCGCGAAGATTTAAACAAAACAGCTCCGCGGGTGATGGGCGTTTTAAGACCGTTGAAAATCGTCATCGACAATTATCCCGCCGGACAGGTTGAAGAACTGGAGGCGATCAACAATCCGGGAGATCAAAGCATGGGGACCCGCCGGGTGCCGTTTTCCCGCGAACTGTACATTGAGCGCGATGATTTCATGGAAGATCCGCCCAAAAAGTTTTTCCGCCTGGCACCCGGCCGGGAAGTTCGGCTGCGCTATGCCTATTTTATCAAGTGTGAGGATGTCGTGAAGGATCCTGTCAGCGGTGAAATCATCGAGCTTCACTGTACCTATGACCCCGCGACCCGCGGCGGCGACGCTCCGGACGGACGCAAAGTTAAGGCCACCCTGCACTGGGTATCGGCCGCGCACTCACTGCCGGCGGAAGTCCGTCTTTACGACCATTTTTTTGTGAAGGAAAACCCCAATGATGTGGCGGAGGGTAAAGATTTTACGGATTATATCAATCCCGCATCTTTAGAGATCTTGAAGGATTGCCGGATGGAGCCCAGCCTTGCGGATACTAAACCGGGTGACCGCTGCCAGTTTGAACGCCTGGGTTATTTTTGTGTGGATGCGAAAGAATCACGGCCTGATGCCCTGATATTTAACCGAACGGTAACCTTGCGTGATACCTGGGCCAAGATATTGAAAGCCCAGAAGAAATAAGATCAATACCTAAACCGGAGGTGCACCCTGCGGCTTCTTTATTTTTTTTCTTGTCGCTTGACATGGCCAAGTTTTTAGCCTATATTTTAGCCATGAAAACAGCTAACATCGGCGACCTTAAAGATAATCTCAGCAAATTCATCAACTTTGTGGAGCAGGGTGAAGTGATTGAAATATGCAAGCGCAATATCCCGATTGCCTTGCTGGTTCCCCACGGTTCCAAGAAAACCCCAAACCGCACACAACTTGGATGCGGCAAGGGAACTGTTCAAGTAAAAGGCGATCTGACGGATCCGCTGATCCCTGAAGACAGCTGGGACATGTTGCGGTGATGAGACTGCTATTGGACACCTGCTGCATAATTTGGGCAGTAGCCAAACCTTCCGCCATTTCGAAAGATGCCAGAGCCCTCCTGACAGCTGATGAATCTGAAATTTACGTTTCGGTGATCAGTGTTGCAGAACTCGCATGTGCTGTTGAGCGGCGACGGATCATTATTGATCGTCATTGGAAAAAGTGGTTCAGATACTATATTGAACTAAATAACTGGCAGGTTGATAACATCAGCCTTGAAATCATGGAAGAGGCATACTCATTGCCGGACACTTTCCATACCGACCCGGCCGACCGGATCATCACCGCGACTGCGCGTTTGAATGGTTACACTATTCTTACAGCTGACAGAAAAATTCTCGCCTATCCTCACGTCAATTCCGTCTGGTAGCCTGGCGATCCGCTTACTGCCTTAGCCGGCAGTGATATCAGGTAAAATTCCATCCGGGCGATCCTAACGACTTAGCAAGTTTGCCCCAAATACCACTGATATACCTGCCGGATTCCATCTTCTAATTCAATCCCGGCCTGCCAGCCCAGGCTGGTTAATTTTGAAACATCCAGCAATTTCTGAGGCGTACCGTCCGGTTTACTGCCGTCCCATTTGATATCGCCCTGGTAGCCGACAACTTTGGCGATCAGTTCGGCCAGTTCCAGGATTGTCTGATCATTACCCCAGCCGATATTGATAACTTCCGATTCTTGGTAGCTATTCATCAAAAATACACAGGCCGCGGCCAGATCATCCACATGCAAAAATTCACGTCGCGGAGCGCCCGTCCCCCAGAGCACCACGGATGGCTGATTCGTCGGCCGGCGGAACGGCATGTTGGTGGCCGAATCCAGGCCAAGCGCAGTTTTTATATCAGCCGGTATTTCTCCATAGACCGCTTCTTCTTTTTTGATTGCATCCCAATCTTCTGCCGATGCCAGTTTGGCCAGATGAATTTTACGGATCATGGCCGGGAGCACATGCGAGGTTTCCAAATCAAAATTATCGTTCGTTCCATACAGATTGTTCGGCATCATGCTGATATAGCGGGTGCCATACTCCCGGTTGTAGGATTGGCACATTTTCAACCCTGCGATCTTGGCGATGGCATAGGGCTCATTGGTAGGCTCCAGATAATCAGACAGCAGGTATTCTTCTTTTATGGGCTGGGAGCAAAGTTTAGGATATATGCAGGCGCTGCCTAAAAAAAGCAGTTTTTTAACCTGGTTTAAATAGGATGCGTGGATGGTGTTGGTTTGAATGGCGATATTTTCATAGATATACTGGGCCGGATATTGATTATTGCCCCAGATACCACCGACTTTGGCCGCCGCCAGGAATACATATTCGGGCTTCTCCGATTTAAAAAATGCTTCGGCCTGGTCCTGCCGGATCAGATCCAACTCGGCATGGGTACGGGTAATGATATTGGTGTATCCTTCCGTTTCCAATTTGCGCACAATTGCCGAGCCCACCATCCCCCGATGCCCGGCAACAAAAATTTTAGCTGACTTTTCCATTTGTTTTATAGCCTCTATAATCTGTTTTCTGCCATCTGTCCGCTGTCCTCTGTCTTCTGTCCTCAAATTAACGCACGACCACAAACCACGGATTCAGCAAATCTTCTTTATTATAAGCGAGCTGTTCTTCGGTATCATACCGATATACCTTACCGCCTGAGCATTCGACGACTGCCTGGCCGGCCGCGGTATCCCACTCCATGGTGGGACCCGTCCGCGGATAGATGTCCGCCCGGCCTTCGGCCACCAGACAAAGTTTTAGCGAACTGCCGGCCGAGATAAATTCAACTTCACCATGCTCCCGTCGTTTTTTTTCTACAACGGCTTCAAGCTCGGGCGTTGCATGGGAACGGCTCCCGGCGATGGTGTATGGCCGATTGGTGGTTTGGCCGATTGGCAGGATTGTTGATCGTCCAATTATTTCCGTTAACCTTCGCTCGGGGCCGTTATCCGACAACCCGGCTGATTGATCCGGCATGTTGTTTTGTTCGACCAGCAATCCGCTAATTTGATGTGCATCAACTTTGTATGCCCCGATAACCGTCGACGCAAAATAGAGCGTGTCTCTGTCAGGTACATATATGACACCGGCAACCGGCTTATTTTGGCGAATCATGGCGATATTGACGGTAAACTCACCGTTTTTCTTGATAAATTCTTTGGTTCCGTCCAAGGGATCGATCAACCAGTATGTATCCCACTTATTCCGATCCTGGTAAGCTATATCCCGGCCTTCCTCGCTCAAGATCGGAATATCGAAATTTGCCAGATAACTAACGATAACTTCGTGTGAACGCCGGTCGGCTAAAGTCAGGGGAGATTTATCAGCCTTTTCTTCTACCTCAAAATCAGGTGACCGATAAACATCGAGAATTGCAGCACCGGCATTAACCGCAGCTTGAATTGACGTAAGTAGATATATTTTATCGTTCATCTTATGCTGATCCTTTCAATTTCGACTGCGAGATTCAAGCCACTCCTCGAACAACCGACCCTTGAGCCTTCAGCCTTGAGCCTTAGCCCTACACCCTTCACTCTCTGCGCCTTGCCCCATGCCTTCTGCCCCATGCCCTATGCCCCGGGCCCTACATCACAATCCCCACATAGCCGACAAAACTATCCCCCGGTGCTTTATCATGACTGGTGGCATAGGCAGTCTCATCGGCCTGACTGGCACCCAGATATTTTGCGGCAGCGATAGCAGTCGCCGCTGCCCCGGCACAGCAGGCATTCTGACTGGCCATTGCCTCGCTGATTACTTTTTCCGGTTCCAGGGCCAGCATGGCATCGATTATACGTCGGTCGTTTTCGCTGCGCACCCAGTCCACCGCCTGTTGGCCGCTGCCCTTGGAAGTAAATCCGTAATTGGAGCCGTAATGGGTTAAATCCGTCGATCCGATAACTTTGGTGGTCAGGCCCATTTCTTTTGCAAGGCCAATCACCGACCTGCCGATATCCAGCGAACTCCTGCTGGGAGGCACACCCATGGCGACTATTTTCGAATTTTCAAAAAAGTACCTGATAAAAGGTAGCTGCAGTTCAACGGTGTTATCCTGGTTAAAGCGGTCCGGTGTTTCCAGGGAAAATGAAAACTTTTTAGCAAGCTCAGTCGCCAGTCTTTCTTCCACTGGAATTTCTCCAAAGGGAGTTTCCCAGGCACCTTCAGCCATTAGATAGCACCGGGAATTGGGGTGCAGGTGCATGCCGAATACCACAATCACATTCGGCGAATCCTGGTCTTTTAAGCGACTGATGACATTGCAGGCGATACTGCCCGAAAAATACCAGCCGGCATGGGGTACAATACCGCCCACGAGCCTGCGATCCGGCGACTCGATGTTTTTGCCCTCCTCCAGAAAACTGTTGATTTCCGATTTACATTCAGCGGCACTGGAGGGATACCAACTGCCGGCAAAAATAGCTTTTCTGATGTTTGAGGTATTCATGACTCACCTCCGGATTTAGCAGACTTGGTGCAACATATTTCATTATTGCGATTCATCAAGTATAAACGAACAAAATAAGGTTGTCCATGCCGAATTTCAGCTGCAAATTCAGCCAGGCCGAACGCTATGAAACGACAGCCAACCTGCCTTGACAGCTGAACATTTATCATTATTGTTAAGTTCAACTTTTCTTTTAAAAATAGATGATTATTTTGAAAAAAGGGCCGGTTGGAACCAATTGTTCAAGCTAGGAGGAATTTATGTGGGAATATACAGATAAGGTTAAAGATCATTTTTTAAATCCACGCAATGTCGGCATCATGGAAGACGCGGACGGCGTCGGCGAAGTGGGATCCATCGCATGCGGCGATGCATTGACTTTTTATTTCAAACTGGATGAAAACGGCAAAATAAAAGACGCCACTTTCCAGACATTTGGCTGTGCCAGTGCGATTGCCTCGTCCTCTGCGCTGACTGAAATGGTCAAAGGACTCACGCTCGACGAAGCCAAAAATATCACCAACGACGACATCGCCGAATATCTCGGCGGCCTGCCCAAGGAAAAAATGCACTGTTCGGTTATGGGCCGCGATGCACTTGAAAAGGCCATCACCTGCCACCTCGGTGAGCCTGAAAAAGAGATCGAAGGGGAAATCGTATGTGAGTGTTTCGGGGTGACGGACGTTGAAATCGATCGGGTGGTGAGGGAAAATCACCTTTCCTCCATCGATGATGTCACGGATTATGTCAAGGCCGGCGGCGGCTGCGGCAACTGCCACGACCGCATCCAGGAAATCATCGACTCCATATTGGGAACCGATCGACCGGCCAAGAAAAAGGCGCCGATACTGACGAATCTTCAAAAAATTAAATTGATCGAAGAAAGTATCGAGCGCGAAATAAATCCGAATCTTAAAAAGGATTCCGGCAGAATGGAACTGGTCGATGTAGACGGCAATCGCGTAGTAGTGAGAATGGGCGGCAATTGCGCATCCTGTGTCAAATCACCGATCACCCTCAAGCACTATGTTGAATCCAAATTGCGGGAACTGGTATCTCCGGATCTGGTCGTCGAGGAGGTGCAGGAATGAACGTCATCTATCTGGATAATAATGCCACCACAAAAGTCGCCCCCGAGGTGGTGGACGCCATGCTGCCCTATTTATCCGAGTACTACGGCAACCCGTCAAGCATGCATTCGTTTGGCGGAGATGTCGCCGCTGAAATCAAGCAGGCTCGTGAAAATATCGCCGATCTGATCGGTGCGCAAACACCGGACGAAATCATATTCACCAGCTGCGGTACGGAAAGTGACGGCACGGCCGTCCGGGCAGCCATAGAATCCAATCCCGACAAAAAACACATACTCACCTCCCGGGTCGAGCATCCGGCCATTAAAAACCTTTATGAGACCTTATCTAAAAAAGGGTATCGGGTGACGTTCGTGCCGGTGGACAATGAGGGCCGGCTGGATCTCGACTATTTTCATGAACATCTGGACGATGACACCGCCATTGTCAGTTTGATGTGGGCCAACAACGAAACCGGGGTAATCTTCCCGGTGGAAGAGCTTTCGCGCGAAGTCAAAGACAGAGGAATTGTCTTTCATACCGATGCGGTTCAAGCAGCGGGAAAATTTCCGATCGATGTCAAAACCACCGGGATTGACATGTTGTCGCTTTCCGGTCATAAATTTCACGCCCCCAAAGGGATCGGTGTGCTGTATATCCGAAAGGGCACCAAATTTTCCCCCTATATGATTGGCGGACACCAGGAGCATGGCCGCCGTGGCGGTACCGAGAATGTCGCTTCAATTGTCGCTCTGGGCAAAGCTGCCGAAATGGCCACCAAACACCTGGCTGACAATGGTTATGAGCGTGTCGGAAAACTGCGCGACAAACTGGAAGTCGCTTTGCTGAAGCAAATTCCCCAGTCAATGGTTAACGGTGATTGCGCGCATCGTCTGTTGAATACAACCAGCGTTGCTTTTGAATATGTGGAGGGGGAAGCAATTTTGCTGATGATGAATGAGCATGGAATCTGTGCCTCCTCGGGATCGGCCTGCACCTCAGGATCCCTGGAGCCGTCACACGTGCTGCGTGCCATGGGCGTACCGTTCACCGCCGCCCACGGCTCTATCCGTTTCAGCCTGAGCCGCTACACCACTGAAGAAGAAATCGAGGTGGTCATCGAAAAAATGCCCCCTATTATCGAGCGTTTGCGCGGAATGTCGCCCTTTTGGAAAGAGGCGATGGCAAGCAATTAAAAAAATTATGGAATTCGGATTGCGGATTGTGGATTTATGAAAGGATGGATTTCCGAATTTAAAGGATTTCTACAGCAGATAAGAACACAAGAGTACTAATTCGTTTTTTCCGACTTCCGCATTCCGACTTCCGACCTCTGTATTCTGTCCTCTGACTTCTACCGCCTGTCATCTGTCATCCGATGTCTGACCTCTTTTATGCTATGCCCGATGCCCTATGCTCTTTGCTATCTCCTCTTTGCACTTTAAGCTTGACCTAGTCAAGGACCTGGTCTATATTATGATTAAATTTGGGAGGATTTCAAAATGACCGTGCAGGTAAATATATACGAAGCCAAATCAAAATTATCGAAGTTGATTAACCAGGTGATTGCCGGTGAGGAGGTCATCGTTGCCAAATCGGGCAAACCGGTAGCCAAAATTGTACCCTTTGAAAAGCCAACTCAGAATCGAAAACCAGGGTCCGCAAAGGGAAAATTAATTATATCTGATGATTTCGATGCGCCGCTGCCTGATGATATTCTACAGGGATTTTATAAATGAGATATCTGCTGGATACCCATGCTTTCTTGTGGTTTGTGTTGGATGATCAGAGGATTTCAGCAAAGGCAAAATTAATAATTGAAGACAGCAAAAATAAAATTTATTTTAGCGCAGCGAGTGCCTGGGAGATAGCAATAAAAACTGAACTAGCCCGGTTGAAAATTAAAGGTGATTTAGATTCCTTTATTATTGAGCAATTGTCAACAAACAGCTTTGCCCCTTTGTCAATTACAATTTCCCATTCTCTGTACACAAAGCACTTACCTCAAGTCCATAAGGATCCGTTCGACCGAATTATAATTGCCCAATCAAAACTGGAAAATTTGCCGCTTATTTCTAAAGACAAGAAGATCCGGAAATATAAAATTACAACGGTTTGGTAGGGATTCATAGACGTTTGATATGATTAAACTGGCCGTTATTCAGGCCAGCAATGGCACTTAAATATAGTAGGGCCGGCCTACGTACCGACTGTCTCCCGGGAAACTGTGTCAGTCCGAATCCGGCGGGCACGGAGGCCCGCCCTACTCAAAAGGAATTCTACAGCGGAAAAAAAACAAGGGTACTAATTCGTTTTTTCCGACTTCCGACCACTGTTCTCTGTCCTCTGCCTTCTGTCCTCGGTCTTCTGTCATCTGCCTCCTGCCTTCTGTCCTACCTTCTCCCTCAGCCACTCCAGCCAGGGCTCAAAACCCTCCTCGGTTTTAGCGGATATCTCAAAGATCGGCATGGCGGGATGAACCTGATGAATGCAGTCGATGGCTTCTTGTTTGTCGTAGTCCAGATAGGGCAGCAGATCAATTTTATTCAGCAGCGCCACTTCGCATTCCCGAAACATCAGTGGATATTTCACCGGCTTATCTTCCCCCTCGGTTACACTTAAAACCAACACACGGGCATCTTCACCGATGTCGAATTCAGCCGGACAGACCAGATTACCGACATTTTCAACGATTAGAAGATCGATGTCATCCAATCCCAACCCCCCGACGGCTTTTTCAATCACGTGGGCGGCCAGATGACAATCACCACCGAACTCATCGGTATTAATTTGGACAACCGGTGCACCGCTGACCGCCAACCGGTCGGCATCATTAGTGGTGCAGATATCACCAACAATCACCGCCGATTTGATTTGCGGCATGATGCGCGCCAGCGTTTTCTGCAAGGTGGTGGTTTTGCCGGAACCCGGTGAACTCATCACATTGACGACAAAAACACCTTTTTCGGCAAACACCTTGCGGTTCTCATCGGCCATTTTCTCGTTGACGTCCAGAACGCGCCGCACGACTTTGATTTCACGGGTACCGCTTTTTTGGGTGGTAATTCCGGGACCGCTGTCTGCAGGGAGTGAATGCGGATGATAATGATGGGTATCCGAACGGTGATAATATTTTCGGGTATAAAATAGCTTGTCAAGATACATGCTGGTCCCCTTCTGCTATTTCAATAGATTCGATGTCGAGTTCTCGACCGGAAAGGATCTCCAGGGATCCGCTGTCGCAGTTCTCACAGCTGAACGCCGGGCCGCTGATGGTCCATTGCGTATTGCAATCCTTGCATTTGGCCACGACCGGCAACTCCTCGATCGCAAGTTTGGCACCTTCCAACGGCGTATCTTTGACGGCCACATCGAAACAAAACCGCAGACTATCCGGCACCACCGCGGCCAGTTTGCCGATTTTTAAATTTACCGTTTCAATCCGAACTTCTTCCAGGTTCGGCGGAATGGATGCCGTGGCGATTTCAATGATCTGCAGCGCAATGCCCATTTCGTGCATAAATAAATTCCTAAATAAATTCCCTCCGGTCATTGGGAATTTATATAAAACAAATTTTTCATTTCCTGCTTTAGTACCTACTTAATTAAATCACACCATGTTTGCGAAGAGCTTATCTACCAAAATATTTTTGCCACCAACACACAAAGTTTAAATATTATAAACATTTTTTCTTTGTGTCTTGGAGCCTTGGTGGCTATTCTTTCCGGATTATCCGGGTTGGGTTCTCAAAAAACTTGCCGCTGCCTAACAAGGGGATCACTTGAAAACCTCCTCGCATAGCTCCCCAATCTCACCCAGGTTCTCACAGACATGGATACCGGCAGCGTTCATGGCCTTGATCTTGGCTTCGGCGGTTCCTTTGCCGCCGCTGATAATAGCACCGGCATGCCCCATTCGCCGCCCCGGCGGTGCCGTCAATCCGGAAATAAATCCCACCACCGGTTTGCTCATTTTGGCGGCAACAAACTCTGCGGCTTCTTCCTCAGCGGTACCGCCGATTTCCCCGACCATCACAATCCCCCCGGTATCCGGATCGTATTCAAAGGCTTCAAGGCAATCGATAAAGTTAGTGCCATTGATCGGGTCGCCCCCGATGCCGATGCAGGTGGTCTGTCCGATTCCCTGCAAGGTTAGCTGATTCACCACCTCGTAGGTCAGCGTGCCGGACCGTGATATCACCCCGATCGGTCCGCCGGGTTTATGAATCGGCGCCGGCATAATGCCGATTTTAGCCTCACCGGGAGTTATGATTCCCGGACAATTGGGACCGATCAGGCGCGCAGGTTTATCTATCAGATAATTTTTGACCCTCATCATATCGAGCACCGGAATCCCTTCGGTAATGGCGACAATTACACCGATTCCGGCATCGGCTGCTTCCATAACCGCATCGGCCGCAAAGGCCGGCGGAACAAAAATCAGGCTGCAGTCGGCACCCGCCTCATCTACGGCGTCTTTCACCGTATTAAAGACCGGAACTTCATCCATTTTCTGCCCGGCCTTGCCCGGCGTAACCCCGGCAACGACCTGAGTTCCGTAAGCCACACAGTGCCGGGTATGGAACTGACCCTCTTTGCCGGTGATACCCTGAACGACAACACGTGAATTTTTATCTATGAAGATACTCATTTTTCCTGCCTCAAACCTTGCTTGAGCCAAATAGTTGAATAGTCTAACTACAAGAAGGTGAGAATGTGGGGGACTAAGATATAGTCTTCCAGATAAAGTTTTTGGACTGCGTTATCAGTCGCCCCCCCTTCAACAACGTACTATTTGTACGCCTTACTCAGGAGGGCTCCTTCTAGCCTCACCAAAAGCATTATCTGAAAGCCTATAGTGAGCATGTGTCTGATCCGTCATACTCTGATTATTTCAGCTTCTGATTTTCTTAACTTCTTACCTTCTTTCCCCTCAGCCTTCAACAATATCCGCCACCTTAGCGGCAGCATCTTTCAAATCAGCGGCCGTAATCAAATCCAGCCCGGATTCGGCCAGAATCCGACGACCTTCCTCGATATTGGTTCCTTCCATACGGACAACCACCGGCACATTGATACCGGTTTTGCGGGCAGCCCGGACAACACCTTCGGCCAGTATATCGCAGCGCAGGATTCCGCCAAAGATATTAATCAGAATGCCTTTGACGGTCGGGTCGCTTAAAATGATCCGGAACCCGTTTTCGACCATCTCGGCGCTGGCGCCACCCCCAACATCCAAAAAATTGGCGGGTTCAGCACCGGCAAGTTTGATCAGATCCATGGTGGCCATGGCCAAACCGGCGCCATTGACCATATTACCCACGTTGCCGTCCAGATTGATGTAGTTGAGATTGTATTTGGAGGCTTCCACATCCAACGGATCTTCTTCGTCTAAGTCCCGGTTTTCCAATATGTCCTTGTGGCGAAACAGGGCGTTGTCATCGAAATTAATCTTGGCATCCAGCGCAACAACCGAATCGTCTGCCGTGAGCACCAGAGGGTTGATCTCAACCAGTGAACCGTCGTAATCCACAAACAGCTGATAGAGGTTTTTTAGCAGGGCCACAAAGGGTTTCATCGAAGCCGCCGGCAAATTCAGTCCAAAAGCGACCTGCCGGCAGTGATAGGCCTGGATGCCCTGTAAGGGGTTGATGGCAACCTTGATAATTTTCTCAGGGGTTTTGGCCGCCACTTCCTCGATGTCGATCCCCCCGGCCTCGCTGGCCATGATAACGATCTTGGCGATCGCCCGGTCGGGAATAATGCTCAGGTACAACTCTTTGGCAATGTTCAGCCCCCGCTCCACCAGAACCTTTTTAACTTTCTGCCCCTGGGCTCCGGTCTGATGGGTGATCAGATTCATCCCGATAATCTGCCCGGCGATTCTGTCAACCTCTGATTCGGATTGGGCCAGTTTAACACCCCCGCCCTTGCCGCGGCCCCCGGCGTGAATCTGAGCTTTAACCACAACCGGGTATCCTCCCAGGGTCCTGGCAACTTCGACCGCCTCATCGGGACTAAACGCCACCCGACCTTCGGGCGTGGGCACGCCGTATTTTCTGAAGAGTTCCTTGGCCTGGTATTCATGGATTTTCATGGGATCCCTTTAGATAGTTTAGATGATTTGTTGATGGATTGATTGGCTGATTGGTAGATTGGTCTACCTGCGAGATGGTTAGAAGATAAGAAAATCAGAAGGTAAGAAAAAATGGAAAATGAAAGAATCTTATCTTCTCAACTTCTAAGTTTCTCATCTTCTATCCTAAAATCAGAGACCAGTGGCCAGTGACCTGAAACCAGCGCCCGGAGTTCAGCGACCATACCTGATTAACTGAAACACCGGGCGCTTATTTCCCTTTGCCCTCTGCACCATGCACTATGTGCTATGCGCTAGCAGATAACCGCCAGCACATCCCCTTTGGCCACCGAGTCACCGCTGGCAAAGTTAACGGCTTTGATGGTGCCGCTGGCAGGTGCGGGCAGTGCATTTTCCATTTTCATGGCTTCCAGGATAAGAACCGTATCACCCTCCTCGATCGCATCGCCGACATTTTTCGCATAGCTGATGATCATGCCGGGCATCGGGGCCGTTACCGGAGTCCCTTCAACTGCGGCTTGTGTCGCCGCGGCGGCCGGTGCGGCAGCGGGCGCTTCGGCCGCCGGTGCCGCCGGTTTGGCGGCGGCGGGAGCAGCCGGTGCAGCTGCGGGCGGTGCATAAGCCGGTGGTGCCATACCCGGCATGGGTTGCACATAGTTGACGACCGGTGCACCGTCAGGAGCGTCGACGCCGACTTCAAAATATTCATCGTCGACAAACACATTAAAGGTGCGTACATTTTCACTCTTGGTCGGGAACGCTTTGTCCGATTTCTCAACCAGCTTCCCGGCCTTGGCTTTTTTAAGAAATTCCAGCTCAGCCTTAGCATCCTCAAGGGTTCTGGGTTTAACCTCCTCCGGTGGTTGTTCCTTGCCGTATTTCCAGTTCAAAAACTTTTTGCCGGTCACCGGATAAAGGGCATAAACCAACACATCATCCAGGTCAACGGCCAGTCCATTGGTATCTTCTTTGGCCTGTTCCAGTTCCGGTTCTAAAACTTCGGCCGGACGGCAGGTAATCGGCTCCTCACCCCGGTCATAGCCTTTAAGGGCTTTCTTCTGCACTTCCGGGTTAATGGGAACAGCGGTTTTGCCGTACAGCCCGTAGCACAGGTCTTTGACCTGTGCCGTAATCATTTTGTAGCGCTCACCACCTTCATCAAACAGGACATTGTTGACGGTCTGAATACCGACAATCTGGCTGGTGGGCGTCACCAGGGGGATTTGTCCCAGGTCTTTTCTGACCTTGGGTAGCTCGGCATAAACTTCGTCAATTCTATCCAAAGCATCCATTTCCCTTAACTGGTTGACCAGGTTGGACAGCATGCCGCCCGGGGTCTGGTGCAGCAGCACATTTATGTCAATGACCGACATCTTGGAGTCATCCAGCAGATAGCGGTATTTCGGCATAATTTCTTTTTCGAAAATCTCATTGATGCCCGCCAGGTGCTTGATATCAAATCCGGTGTCCCGGTTGGTGCCGAGCAGGGTCATCACCAGGGGTTCAATTGCCGCATGGGAGGTACGGTAGGCGTAAGGCGACATGACCGTATCGATGATATCAACCCCGGCTTCAATTGCTTTGAGATGAGACATGGGTGACATGCCCGATGTAAAATGACTGTGCAGGTGAATCGGCGCTTTGACATTTTCTTTCAAGGCCTTGACAATAGCATAGGCGTCATAGGGGGCTATCAGTCCCGCCATGTCTTTAACGCAGATGCTGTCCGCACCCATGGCCTCGAGGTCTTTGGCCTTATTGACGAAATAATCGATGTTGTAAACCTCGCCGCCCATCCGCGGTTCGGTCATGGTATAGCAGATGCAGCCCTGAAAATGCTTGCCGCATTGTTTGATGACGGGCACGACGGTCTCGAAATTACGGTAGTCGTTCAGGGCATCGAAGGTCCTGAAAATATCCATCCCGTTCTCGGCGGTTCTTTCAACAAATGCACGGGCCACATCATCGGCGTAGTTGCGATAGCCCACCAGGTTCTGGGCTCGCAGGAGCATGGAAAACGGCGTCTTTTTAATATACCGTTTCAGGGTCCGGATTCGTTCCCAGGGGTCTTCATTTAAAAATCGATGCATGGTATCGAAGGTGGCCCCCCCCCAAACTTCCATGGCCCAGAAGCCGACCTCATCCATCATTTCAGCCACTGGAATCATATCTTCGGTGCGCCCCCGGGTGGCGAACAGAGATTGGTGACCGTCGCGCAGTGATATATCCTCTATTTTGACGGGATTTTCCGCAGCCGGTCGATCTTTGTCATAATTCATAGTTGTCATTTTAACTGCAAGATCTTCGCTCATTTTAAGGTTCTCCTGTAAAAATTGGTTTTTGTTTTATGCGTTTAAACACTAAAAACGAGACCCGCGCTGAAATGTCCGCATCTGCATCAGGTTGCGCATCTGCATTTGTGTTTGTCTACCATTCATACTCCAGGGCGAGAAGGCCGCGGCCGGAGCGGAGACAGATGGCGCCTGGGGCATACCGCCCATGGCTGCCTGCTGCATCAGGATGACTTCTTCTTCTTGGATATAATGCATCACCGCCGCTATGGCCGCGCTGATTTTCTTCTGATTGTCCATTTGATCTCCCTTTTGGAATGACTAATTTCTAATGACGGAGCGAAGCGACTTCAACAATTCGACATTCGTCATTCGCCCTTCCTTACATTGGTATATTGCCATGTTTTTTGGGCGGCCGGGTTTCACGTTTGGAGCACATGACTTCGAGGGCATCGATCAGACGCGGCCGGGTCTCGCTGGGTATGATAACGGCATCGATATAACCCCTTTGCGCTGCCTGATAAGGATTGGAAAACAACGCTTCGTATTCGGCTATTTTCTCCTGACGCTTGGCCGCCTGGTCTTCGGCGGCTTTAATCTCTTTGCGGTGAATGATATTGGCGGCTCCTGCCGCCCCCATGACCGCGATCTCGGCCGTTGGCCAGGCAAACGCTATGTCCGCACCCAGATCTTTGGAACACATCGCCAGGTAAGAACCGCCATAATCTTTGCGCGTGACCAGCAACAATTTGGGGACGGTGGCTTCCGAATAGCACCAGAGGAGCTTGGCACCGTGACGGATGATTCCGCCCCATTCCTGCTGGCTGCCGGGCAAATATCCGGGAACATCGGCAATCGTTAACAGCGGGATATTAAATGCGTCGCAAAAACGAATGAACCGGGTGGCTTTATCCGATGCATTGATGTCCAGGCAACCGGCGAGCTGTTTGGGTTGATTGGCAATTATCCCGATGGTCCGGCCGTTTAACCGGGCAAACCCGATGATCATGTTCTGGGCATAGTATTGATGCGGCTCAAAAAAGTCTCCGTTGTCAACGATGGATTGAATGACCTCCTTCATGTCGTAAATTTTATTGGGGCTGTCGGGTATAATTGAATCCAGGGCTGCATCGGTGCGGTTCGGATCGTCGGCGGTATCCACATGGGGCGGATCTTCCATATTGTTGGAAGGCAGATAGGATAGCAGGACTTTTATCTGGTTGATGGCGTCTTCGTCGCTTTCGCAGGCAAAATGGGCCACGCCGCTTTTTCGGTTGTGGGTTTCCGCGCCGCCCAGATCCTCAAAGGAAATTTCTTCGCCGGTAACGGACTTAATGACTTCAGGCCCGGTGATGAACATATAACTGCTCTTCTTGACCATAAATACCCAATCCGTCATGGCCGGCGAGTAAACCGCGCCACCGGCGGTGGGCCCCATGATGGCCGAGATCTGAGGAATCACACCGGAGGCGGCCGAGTTGCGAAAAAATATCTGACCGTACCCGGAGAGCGCATCAACCCCTTCCTGTATCCTGGCGCCGCCGGAATCATTGATGCCCACAAACGGCACGCCGGACTTCATGGCCAGGTCCATCACCTTGCAGATCTTTTTGGAGTGCATCTCGCCAAGACTGCCGGCTCTGGCGGTAAAATCCTGGGAGAAGGCAAATACCGGCCTCCCGTCCACCTGGCCGTGGCCGGTGATGACACCATCAGCAGGAATGTCCACTTTTTCCATCTCGAAATTAACACAGCGGTGATTGACGAACATGTCGATTTCGCGGAATGTATCTTTATCAAACAACAGATCCAGACGCTCACGGGCAGTCAATTTTCCTTTTTCACGTTGGGCGGCAATAGCTTTCTCGCCACCCATTTCAAGCGCCTTTGCTTCCCGGGCTTTCAGATCACGGATTTTGTCTTCCACGATTCCCATTATCCAATTCCTTTCTTATTACCTGAATTTTGCACGCCATTAGCCGTTAGAGCAGTTCGAAGCCAGGTTATCACAATTGACTTGGAACCATGATTGTTGCGCTAGAATTCAGGTTTCTGTTTTTAATTTTTTTTTATGCTTAGATTATCCCTCAGCCATGCGTTGATGGAAAGAGCCAACCGACCAACACTAAAAAGTCATGACGACAGAAAAATTAAACTTAGAACTTCCTACACACGTTGATAATTGTCAAGAGAAAAAGTAGTTTTTCTGCAGCAACGGCAGGGGCAGGGGTTCTCTTTTCAACTCCGCAGATCAGTTTGGGAAAGTGATTTTTCCCTCGGGGATGGGATGGTGAAAATATGCCTAATCCGGATTCACAAATTCATTCCATTTTTATTCCGATGACATCACGTATCAAAATTTGGGATTTTAGAATGCGAATTTAGGATTTATGGAATCGCTACGCTCTATCAATTTTCACCATCCCGCCTGACACCTCCATTTACCCTGAATCTAGGCCTTCTCCAACGCATCCAACACCTGATTGGCCGATTGGGTGACCGGTGTCCCGGGACCAAATACACCGGCAGCTCCTGCATCGTAAAGAAAGTTGTAATCGGCCGGCGGAATAATCCCGCCGACCACCACCAGGATATCGTCGCCGTCTTCGGCTTTCAACGCCTCGACCAGTTTTGGCACCAGTGTTTTGTGGGCGGCTACCTGGCTGGAAACCCCCACCACATGCACATCATTTTCTACCGCCATCCTGGCAACTTCTTCCGGTGTCTGAAACAGCGGACTGATATCCACGTCAAACCCAAGATCCGCAAATCCGGTAGCAATAACCTTGATTCCCCGATCATGACCGTCCTGGCCCATCTTGGTTACCAGTATTCTGGGACGCCGGCCGTGTTTTTTCTGGAACTGTTCGGTTCGTTTGAGCAGGGCCTCTATAGTTCCATCGTCGCCGTACTCGGCGGCATAAACCCCGGAGATACACTGGGTGGTAGCCACATATCGCCCGAATTCCTTTTCAAGTGCTTCGGATATCTCGCCGACCGTCGCTCTCAGTCTGATAGCCGCGATGCTTAATTCCAAAAGGTTGCCGTCGGATGTCGCTGCCCGTGTCAGGTCGCCCAATACCTTTTGGACCGCCTCATTATCGCGATTTTCCTTCATCGTTTTAAGTCGGGCAATCTGTTCATCGCGCACACTGGCCGGGACCTCAAGTATTTCCAGATCGACATCTTCTTCAATCTGGTATTTGTTGACGCCCACGATGACATCTTTGCCCTGGTCGATCCGCGCCTGCCGGCGGGCAGCCGATTCCTCGATGCGCAGCTTGGGCATACCGCCTTCAATGGCTTTGGCCATGCCCCCGATTTCCTCCACTTCATCAATTATTTTAGTGGCTTCGCGAATAATCCCATCCGTCAGGGACTCAAGATAATAGGAACCGGCCAGTGGATCGACAACCTTACAAATCTCTGATTCTTCCTGAACGATCAGCTGGGTATTGCGGGCAATCCGGGCGGAAAAATCAGTTGGTAACCCCACGGCCTCGTCAAAAGAATTGGTGTGCAGGGACTGGGTCCCGCCCAGGGCAGACGTCATACACTCCAGCGTGGTTCGGATAATATTGTTATATGGATCCTGGGCCGTCAGGCTCCAGCCGGAAGTCTGACAATGGGTGCGCAACATGGTCGCGCGGGGATTTTGCGGCTTGAACTGGCTGATGAGTTGATGCCACAGAAATCGTGCGGCCCGTAACATGGCGATATCCATAAAAAAGTTCATTCCGATCCCAAAAAAGAAAGACAGCCGCGGCGCAAAGGCATCGATATCCAGACCGGCGTTCAGGGCGGCCCGCACATATTCCAGCCCGTCAGCCATGGTAAAGGCGGTTTGCAGGACGGAATCGGCTCCGGCTTCCATCATGTGGTAGCCACTGATGCTGATCGTGTTATATTTGGGCATATTTTTCGAGCAATAGCCAATGATGTCCGAAACAATGCGCATGGAGGGCTTGGGCGGGTAAATGTAAGTATTGCGGGTCAAAAACTCTTTTAAAATATCATTCTGAATGGTTCCGCTCAATTGATCCTGGTTGACCCCCTGCTCCTCGGCAGCCACGATGTAGCCTGCCAGGATTGGCAGGACGGCCCCGTTCATGGTCATGGAAACCGTCATCTGATCCAGGGGAATCTGATCAAAAAGAATTTTCATATCCTCAACGGAATCCACTGCAACCCCGGCCTTGCCGATATCTCCGACGACCCTGGGGTGATCGGAATCATATCCCCGATGGGTGGCCAGGTCAAAGGCGACCGACAGTCCTTTCTGGCCGGCCGCCAGGCATCTTCGGTAAAATGCATTGGATTCTTTGGCAGTCGAAAATCCGGCATACTGGCGGATGGTCCAGGGTCGGCCGGCATACATGGTGGCCTTGGGTCCCCGAACGTAGGGCGCATATCCCGGCATGGTGTCCAAATGCCCCATCCCTGCCAGGTCTGCGGCCGTATAGATGGGCTTGACCGGGATCCCTTCCGGGGTCTGCCAGTTCAATGAATCCAAGGATTTTCCTCTCAATTCTTTGGTCGCAAGATCGATCCATTTCTGAACCTCAGGATGCTCTGACATAATGCTAAACTCCTTTTGTCGAAAAATAGTAAAGAATAAGTTAAATATTGTTTAGTCCTTAATTTTTATCTAAACAGATCCTTGATGTTGGCTTCTGTTTACTTGATGCCGGATACTCGATACTGGATGCCCAATTCGTAGCTCACGCCTGTTCCGCATCCAACATTCCCACTTCCGCATCTTTAGCCGCGGCATAGTCCCGCCCGATCGGACGACGACGGGTCTGACCTCCGCCTTCGGAATTCAACTGTCTCTTTGACAGAGTTCCACCAACACGCCGTTGGTCGATTTAGGATGGAGAAATGCTATTTTGGCGCCTCCGGCACCAATTCTTGGTTTTTCATCGATTAATCGGATCCCCTTTTCCTTCAGTTCCTGCAAGGCGGCCGCAACGTCCGCGACCCTGAAGGCAACATGTTGAATCCCTTCTCCTTTTTTCTCCAGATACTTGGCAATCGGTCCATCCGGTGCCGCAGATTCCAGCAATTCCACCTCACTTTCGCCAACCGGAAAAAACGCGGTGGTCACTTTTTGTTCGGCCACAGTTTCAGAACCTTCAAATTCAAGGCCCAACACATCCGTCCAAAAATTCTTCCCCTGATCAATACTATTTACGGCAACTCCAAGATGGTCAATTTTCAGGACCTTCATGGCACCTCCTTTCCAATTTCATTTGATCGGTATCTTTAGTTAGAATGCAGCTATACCCTGCCCACCTAGCTAAATTTTAGTACAGTTTAAATAATTCGAAAGTCGCTGTTGCTATTTGACTTTGAGCTTTCAGCATTCAGCTTTGAGCTTTATTCAGCCTGAATCCGATTATACTCTGTCCTGCGCACTATACGCCCAGCTCTTTACTCCCTGATCTTGGCCTCTGAGCTTTGCGCCACATTAGCCTTGCTCCGATAATAGCTCTGCTCTGCGCTCGGCCCTGTGCACCTTGGGCATTGCTCGCTCTAGGGAGCGGATTCAACCGATATGACCTCGGGAACTTCCTGCTTTAAAATTCTCTCAATTCCGTTTTTGAGGGTCATCTGGGACATGGGGCATCCGCCGCAGGCTCCCTGCAACCGAACCGTCACGATTCCGTCCTGCACGTCAACGAGCTCCACGTCGCCCCCGTCTGCCTGTAGCATGGGTCTGACTTTTTGCAATGCTGCTTCAACTCTTTCTTTCATGATATTTTCTCCTTTATGTTCGTTTTGATCGTTAGAATCGTCATGATGGTTTAGTCCCATTAGACGATGAAGATTGTTTGACTCGCAATTCAGCTAATTCCGAATTCCGAATTCTTTTGCTTCTGCCCTTTGTCTTCTGTCTTCAGTTTCCTGTTCTTTTTCCCCTGACCCCTGACACCTGAATCCTGTTATTGTAGTTACTTCTCCCGCTTGCTATAAAAATCCTGTCGAAAGGATTCAAATTCATCGGCCAGTATGGCCGTCCGCATCTGTTTTATAAAATTAATATAATAGTAAATATTATGAATCGTGTTCAATCGGTATGCCAGCAATTCTTTGGCCAGGTAAAGATGGCGTAAATAGGCCCTGGAATAATTGCGGCAGGTATAACATCGGCATTCGGATTCCAGGGGGGCCGTATCGTCCTTATACCGCGCATTGCTGATATTGATGGTTCCACGCCGGGTGAACAGCTGTCCGTTCCTGGCATTGCGGGTCGGTAAAACACAGTCGAACATATCGGCCCCCAGGGCGGCGAGTTCAACTAAATTCTCAGGGGTACCGACCCCCATAATATACCTGGGCTTGATTGGCGGGAGTCGTGGGAGTGTAATATCAGCCATCTCCAGCATAATATCGGCGGGTTCGCCGACGCTCAACCCGCCGATGGCATACCCGCCGAAATCGATATCCCTTATCTCTTCGGCAGACTGGCGACGCAGATCCGGGAACATCCCTCCCTGAACGATGCCGAAGAGAGCGTTTTGACCATTTTGTGAATTCCGCCAGGCATCCTTGCACCTCCGGGCCCATTGGGTGGTAATCTTTAGTGCCGTGCGGCATTGTTCTTGGGTCGCCGGATATTGAATACATTGATCCAGGCACATCATAATATCGGTTCCCAGGCAGGCTTGAATGTCCATCGCCTTTTCCGGACTCAAAAGGTGCTTTGATCCGTCAATGTGGGACTGAAATGTAACGCCATCATCCGATATCTTAGCCAATTTCGCCAGCGAGAATACCTGGAACCCGCCGCTGTCCGTCAATATGGGTTTGTTCCAGTTCATAAAGCGATGCAACCCTGAAAACCGGTTGATAATATCACACCCGGGTCTGAGGTATAAATGATACGTATTGCCGAGAATGATCTGGGCACCGGCTTCAACCAGTTCTTCAGGAGTTACTGACTTTACCGAACCCAGCGTGCCCACCGGCATAAATATCGGGGTTTCGACAACCCCGTGGGTTGTTTGGATCACTCCGGCCCGGGCACGGGATTCGCTTGATTCTGCTGTAATTTCAAAAGAAAACATAATTAGTAAATAAACATCGCGTCCCCGTAACTATAGAATCTATACCGCTGCCGAATCGCCTCCCGATAGGCATTCAGCACATTCTGCCGCCCCGCAAAAGCGGATACCAGCATCAGAAGGGTCGAGCGGGGCAGATGGAAATTGGTGATCATGGCATCAACGGCTTTAAACCGATATCCGGGATAGATAAACAGGTCACAACTGCCGCGGCCGGCCCGGATCTCACCGTTTGAATCGGCGGCATATTCAAGGGTCCTGACACAGGTGGTGCCGACAGAAACCACCCGTTTTCCGTCTGCGCGGGCGGCGTTTATCGTCTCGGCGGCCCGGGTGGAGATTGTAAACGATTCCGCATGCATTCGATGCCGCCGGATATCAGTGACCCTGACCGGCAAAAACGTGCCATAGCCCACATGTAAAGTGATCTCGACGAGCTGAACGCCGGCGGCTCGCAGGTCAGCCAACAGATTGCTCGTGAAATGTAATCCTGCCGTAGGGGCTGCAACGGCTCCCTTGGCGCTGGCGTATACCGTCTGATAAGACCTTTGATCGTCACAATCGGGCATCTCCCCGGAATTTCTCTTAATATAAGGCGGAAGCGGAACTTGTCCAATCCGATCCAGCAAAGTTTCGAAATTACCATCGGAATGAAATTTAAGACGGTAGTCTCCGTTGCCGGCATCTAAGACTTCGGCCCTCAACCCTTTATCAAAGTGAAACCAGGTGCCCGGCGCGGACCGTTTCGAAGCCTTTACCAGACAGCGGCTGATGAATTTGCCGCTTTCTTCGATTGATTTTTGACCGCCGGCGAAATCAGAGATAAGCACCTCAACCCTGCCGCCGGTTTCTTTGCGGCCCGCCAAACGCCCGGGTACAACCGCGGTGTTGTTGATGACCAGAACATCGCCGGCTGCAAAATTATCACCGATATCCCTAAAAATTGCATGTGACACACGGCCGGATTGCCGTTCCAGACCCAAGAGCCTGGAGCGGTCCCGCTGTTCAGCCGGCTGCTGGGCAATCAACTCCGCCGGCAGATTATAGTTGTAGTCGTTTAAAGTGTACATAGCAATAATGTGCCTAATCAGGATCCGTCTTGAGGCGGAGAATTGAAAATTGAATATTGTAAATTGAATATTCAATCGAAAATTATCAATCATTTATTGTCTACCGAAATAGACCAATACCAGCCCAATTACCATCAACACCAGTCCGAACCGTCTTAACGAACCGTCAGGCGTGCCGGTAATTTTTAGAATCCAGAATTTCATTTTTTCGGGAAAGGCAAAATAAGGCAAGCCTTCAATTATCATAACCATTCCAACGACACATAGAAAAAATTTCATTCGTCTCAGACCTGCAAACCCATTATTTATTAATTTAGTCCAAACCGGCAAGGCACGAATATAGTCTTTTGATGCGAGTTTTGTCAAAGCAAAATCGGCGTTGGCAGATCATTCGACAAGGGTCTTGATCTTAATGACGACCAGTGTAATATCATCAGCGCGGGTCTTGAGCGGATACCGAAAATCATCCAACGCGGCAGCTACCGCGTCGATAATATCCCGCGAGCTCCGATCCGCATGGGCCCGGATAATATTCTGCAGATTTTTTTTGCCAAACATCTCACCCTGGGGATTATGAGTTTCCCAGATGCCGTCTGTGCCGATAAGGATGATCTGCCCGGGCCGGATTTCACGCTGAAGCTGGTCATAGGCGGTGTTCGCGGTAACTCCCAAGGGCAAGCCGCCTCCGCTAAGTTCTTCAAAAGAATCAGATTGGATGTCATAAAAAAAGGCGGCGTCATGTCCGGCTCGAACCCATTGCAGCCGTTTTTCACGAAGATTAATTTCGCCGTAAAAAAGTGTCATAAATTGACCGGAGTCTTCTGTATCTTCGGTCAGTTGCCGATTGACATCGGCAACAATCACCTCAAGACTGCCGGGCAGCGAGGTGCGCTGCCGCAATAAGGCACGGGCCGTTGTCATCAGCAGGGCCGATGAAATCCCGTGACCGGCCACATCACCGACAACAACCCTGATTTTATCCTGCCCGATTTCAAGATAATCATAATAATCGCCGCCGGTTTCCTCGCAGTAATCGCTCTTTCCCGCGATGTCCAATCCAAGGATTTGCGGATCAAATTTGGGCAGCAGGTTCTGCTGAACCTCCATCGCCAAATCCAGTGATTTGCGCAGCTGGTAGCTTTCTTCCAGCCGGGGCCCAACACTGTTAAACACCTGGGCCATATCCCCGAACTCATCCCGAGAACTGATCTTTACCTTGGTATCAAGCTGCCCTCCGGCAAGTTTATTGGCACCGTCAGCGAGTATCTGCAAAGGTTTGGTGACGGATCTTGAAAATGCCAGGGCCAGCGCAACGACCACCAGGAGAATCCCGCCAATCGCATAATTGGTGAAAACCAGCAGATTTTGAATTTGGGATTGAATGTATGCTTCGGCCTGCAGGGCCGGTTCAATAATTTCGGCATAGGGGGTAATCAGCAATAGAAAGCTCTTCTGATGGATCGGCCCGTATACCCACAGGCAATCACAACCTTTATAATGAATTCGGCGAATATTGCCGCTACCGTCTTCAAAATCATCCAGCATTGCCTGGTAATGGCGGTCGTCTTCAGCAATCAGCCAGTCTGCTTTAAAAGGAGCATGCCAGCTGTGTTGGGTGATATCGGTGCTGGTTTCACGGGCAATCACACGAATTCCCGGTTCATTCGTTTCAGGTTGGGTGGCCGGATAGGCGATAAAGGCCTGGGTTTGATTGGGAATATCCTGTGAAAGCAGCCGGCGCCCCAGCAAATTGCGAATGGGAATAATCATGGCGGTGACACCGATAACTTGCCCGTCAGGCCCCGCTAAGGGGCGCGAGACTGCGATTACCCTGCGGCCCGTCATCAAGTCAACGAACTGGTCGGTCCAGCCGGAATAGGAATCAGAGGCTGCTGAATACCAGATCTGCTTTCTCGGGTCATAATCAGCAGGAAAACCACCATGCCCGGGGTAGGCAGTGTAAAGTCCGTTTTCCAGGGCGGTATATTGCCAGATCACTAGATCTTTGAGGTATTGGGATAAGTTCAGATATACAGGGGTTAGATGAGATAAACGTTCAATGCCGTTTTTGACCGCTGAGGCCTTGATACCGGGTGCTAAATTGAATACCTGGGCCGACCAGGAAATTTTAAACAATTCCATTTCATTTTCGGAAATGACCCGGAAATAGTCCGATGCGGTGTCGAGGCCCGGCGGCCGATCGCGTCCGATATCAAAATCTTCGCTAAAATGAACGGGAGCCGGATCGGACATATCCTGGGCCAATAGACGTTCGATCTCTGTCGCCTGGTACACCAGTGCAATCTCAAGCGCCTCTCTTTTCTGGGATAACATCCGCGAATATGAATCGACGACAAACTGCAACCGGTTTTTGGTCGTGATATTAAGATTTTGCCTGGAACGCGCGCCCAGCTCTTCTCCCAGCAGCCGTACGCCTCGCGTTCCCAAAATCCGCATGGCCGTTATCGGCACGATAGCAATCAATAAAAGCAAAATCATCAACTTCCAGCGGAATCGCATCATTTTCCTCCCACCTAAATAGGCTGTTTTACATGATGGAAACTAGTTAGCACAGCACCTTACCGAAACGCAAAAGAAATGATCCGCCATTGGTAGGCAAGGACAGTCAAACCTTTGGTCAACCATTGCGGCAGGTTCAATCTGCTGATGAATGGAATCAAAGTTGCAAATACTTAATCAGTGGTTAAGTTAGAACTCATAAAATTATTCTTGTCACGGACATCCATTAATAGTAATAATTACGAAATAATAGAAAGATCGAATTCTTTAAGGGTCGCGGAAATAAATAAATACACATTGATTGCTTCGGAACCTTGTTTGCCTTCAAGGCGCGCCAAGGGGAGCATATTATCGATATGTGACGTTTGGTGCAACGCTGAAGGCGGGCCAAAAGACAAGCAAGATTGCGGATTTATATGTTTCCGAGGCCCTACGTCTTCTGCTGATATTTTCACTTACTTCCAAATAAGGTGAAGGACCTAGCTATGGCAAAAGTTGAGCCCCCCATTGTCAAGCGTTCGCTGTTCTACTGGATATTCGCCGGCAATCTAAAACTCCAACTGCTGCTTTCGTTGATCATCCTCGTGATGGTTTTTGCCAGAATTGCACCGCTTGAGGCCCAACGGCGCATTGTCAACGAAGCCATTAAGCTGAGAAACATCGAACTGCTGTTTTTGTACTGCGGCATTTATCTGGCGGCGGTGGTCTTCTTCAGTATCTTAAAATACCTGACCAATATTATTCAAACCCTGATCACCCAGCGCACCACCGCCCGTATGCGTAAGGACCTGTACCGGCATATCCTGACCCTGCCGCTGAATTTTTTCAGAAAAACCCAGCCTGGAACCGTGGTCAATGCGCTCACTACGGAGTTAACCTTGCCCGGCAATTTTGTGGGCATGGCGGTGGCGGCTCCTGCCACCAACTTGTTGATGCTGCTGGGGCTTGCCGGTTATCTGTTCTTGCTCAATCCGCTTTTAGCGGCCGTATCATTGAGCATTTACCCGATTATCATCTTTTTAATACCGCTGCTTCAAAGAGGCGCCAATAAGGCCAATAAAAAGCGGGTCGATGCCGCCCGAACATTTTCGGCCCGCATCGCCGAATCGATTTCCGGAATTCATGAAATCCACGGCAACGGCGCCTATCGGATCGAAGGTCGTAAATACAACAAGCTGGTGGACCGCCTTTTGAAAATCAGAATTGTCTGGAGTCTGTATCGATTCGCCGTCAAAACCGCCAACGGATTCTTTACGAGCCTGGGACCTTTTCTAGTATTCCTTTTAGGGGGCTATTTGACCATCAAGGGCCAGCTGGAACTGGGAGCCCTGGTTGCATTCCTTTCCGCTCAGGAACGCTTATTCGATCCTTGGAAAGAACTCATCGAATTTTATCAGGTCTACCAGGACGGCCAGGTCAACTATAAACGCACCATGGAATATTTTGATGTCAAAGCCGAGCATGAAATCGAACCCCGCGACCGTGACGTCCTGGAATTGGAAGGCAGCGTGGAAGTCAAAGATTTGTCTTTTGTTACCGATACCGGCATTCATTTGCTGGACGGCATCAATATGTCTCTAAAACCGGGCGAACATCTGGCCTTGGTGGGATTTTCAGGCAGCGGCAAAAGCACATTAGCATTGTGTATCGGTCAGCTGTATAAATACACCAGCGGCAGCGTCATGATCGGCGACAAAGAAGTTTCCGGGCTCACCAAAAAAGACATGATCAACAATATCGGTTTTGTGGCTCAGAATCCCTTCATTTTCGACGGCACGATTGAGGAAAACATTCTCTATTCCTGTCGGGCACAAGTCGGCGACAATGGCCAGGCAGAGTCCAACCCAAAGATGCCCACCCTGGATGACACCATTGCCGTCCTCCATCAAACCGGTATTTTCGTAGACGTATTGCGGTTTGGGCTGAATGCCATTTTAACCCACGACAAGCATGCCGAATTGGTAGACGCAATTGTCCGCATTCGCAAGAACTTCCAGCAGGATTATGGTGCAGAATTGGCGGATTATGTCGAGTTTTTTGATGAAAATCAATATCTTTACCACTCCAGTGTAGCGGGCAACTTAACCTTCGGCGCCCCCAATAAGAGTGAATTTTCCAGCCAGAATCTGGCCAAAAACGAATATTTTTTAAATTTTCTGGACACTGCGGATTTAACCCGGCCGTTGCTTAGCCTGGGTTCGAATCTCTGCCGCCAAACAGTGGATATCCTAGGCAATCTGCCGCCGGATGCCGTCTTTTTTGAACAAAGCCCCATCAGCGCCGATGAATTGGAAGACTTTAAGGTTCTTGAAGAGCATTTGAGAAAAAAAAGGCTGCATGAACTCGATGGTGAAGATCGCCATAAACTGCTGGAATTAGCCCTGCGATTCACCCCGGGCACCCATAAAATGGCCGCGTTGCCGGAGATCCTGGAAATGTTGATTCTGGAAGGTCGAGCCCTGTGGCACGAAAAGATTGCCGAAGATGATCCGGAAGCCTTTACCTTTTATCAAATGTCGGAATACATATATTCCCAAACCATCTTAAATAATATCTTTTTCGGCAAAACTAAAACTTCCGAGCGCCGGGCCCAAGAAATTATCGACCAGAGTATCATTCAGCTGTTAATCGAGGAAGATCTCCTGGAAGCCATCATAGAAATCGGTATGCACTATCAGGTCGGGACCAAGGGCGACAGACTGTCCGGCGGGCAGCAGCAAAAACTGGCAATTGCCCGTATTTTTCTCAAGGCACCCAGAATTCTGATAATGGACGAAGCGACTTCAGCGCTTGACAACAAAGCCCAAACCCGTATTCAGAATCTGCTGGAAACCCGTTGGAAAAAGAAAAGCACAGTGGTTTCGGTGGTTCACCGGCTGGACACCATCAAAAACTATGACAAAGTGGCGGTCATGAAAGCCGGCAAAATTCTTGAAATGGGCACCTATGATGAATTGATAGCCCGGAAAGGAATGCTGTATGAGCTTGTCGGAAACAAATAAATCAACACCATCCAGTGAGTTTCAGGAAAACCTGCAGCTATTGAGGCAAATCTATTTTTTCTCGGGACTTCCCCTTGAAACCCTGAAGATTTTCGCTTATCTTTGTACGAGAGCAAAATTCAAACAAGGCGAGCACATTTTTCGACAGAATGAAGATGACGGCCACGCGGTTTATATTGTCACAGGCAAAGCCAGGTTGGAACGCAAAGACAATGGAGAAACAGTGAAAGTGCGTGACTGTGAAAGCGGTGAGTTTCTGGGGGGGCTGACTTTACTGGGTGAAACCGGTCGGTTGTTTTCGCTTAAATCAGTTGCGGATACAACCTGCCTTGTATTGAACCGGGAAAAGTTCGCTAAAACCATGGAACAATTTCCGCATTTAATGATGAAGATCTGCAAAGCTGTAGCTCAAAATATCGATACCTGGGAAAAACGGTTCCTGACGGATCAAGGGGGTCAATGCGGTCAATGCATGGAACATTTAGGTGTAACGC
>Ga0056115_1000210_pt1 | contig 29067 bp, 28 predicted proteins | sample WorMetOlspDAHAB1_FD_77007 | JGI IMG/M metagenome (GOLD analysis project Ga0056115, IMG submission 77007) | Marine gutless worms symbiont microbial communities from Max Planck institute for Marine Microbiology, Germany - Olavius sp. DAHAB.1 ...
GACCGATTAGGACTTTCCGCTTTACTGCTTTACCCCTTGGGGTCCAGGGGGCGTAGCCCCAATCTGACCGGCCGGAACCCCCTCATCCGGCCCTTCAGGCCAACTTCTCCCCCGGGGGAGAAGGGGAAATTGCCCGTCAAACACACCGTCATGCTGAGGAGCGACGTGGAACACGTCGCGTCTCGAAGCAGGTGGCCGAACGACGCCAGGTGGTGCCGTCTTCAGCCAGACCCTTCGAGACGGCCGCTTCGCGGCCTCCTCAGGGTGAGGGGTGTGTAGCTGGCAGAGAGGAGTCCGCGGCCGCAGCCGTGGGCCCGGTGAGGGGGCTGGCTGACTACCAGGCCTGACTCCCGCGCCTTTTCTGGCTTTGCGCCGATGCGCGCGTTACGTTTACCCCATGAAACCCGAACTCGTCGTGATGCGGCGCCTGGCGCCGGAGACCACCATGCAGCGGCTGGCCGAGGGCTACAGGCTGCATCCCCTGTGGGAAGCCGATGACATCCCCGCCTTCCTGGAAAGCGCCCGCGGCGCCCGCGGTCTGGTCACCACCGGCAGCATCGGCGCCGACGCTGCGCTGATCGAGGCGCTGCCGAACCTGGAGATCATCGCCAACTTCGGGGTCGGCGTGGACAAGGTGGAGTTTGACGCCGTGAACGGGCGCGGGATTGTCGTCACGGTGACGGCCGGGGTGCTGACGGATGCCGTCGCCGACCTCGCGCTGGCCCTGTGGCTGGCGGTGCTGCGCCGGGTGGCCGAGGCGGACCGGTTCGTGCGCGCGGGGCGCTGGCCCGAAGGCCCGTTCGGGTCGGGCCGCGGCGCGCGCGGCCGCACGGCCGGCATCCTGGGGCTGGGCCAGATCGGCCGGGCGGTCGCCCAGCGGCTGGCCGGGTTCGGCGTTGAGATCGCCTACAGCGACCTTGCCGCCGTTCCCGATCTTCCCTACCGCTTCATGGCCGATCCGGTGGCGCTGGCCGGCGAGAGCGATTTTCTGATCGTCTGCGCGGCAGGCGGTCCCGGCACCGCGAAACTGGTGAATGCCGACGTCCTGTCGGCCCTGGGTCCGGAGGGGATCCTGGTCAACGTCGCGCGCGGCTCAATCGTCGACGAGCCCGCCCTGATCGCCGCCCTGGAAGCGGGCCGCATTGCCGGCGCCGGCCTGGACGTTTTCGCCGACGAACCGAACGTACCCCAGGCCCTGATGGCGATGGACACCGTGGTCCTGATGCCCCACCAGGCCAGCAATACGGTGGAAACCCGGATCGCCATGGGCGAGAACGTGCTGGCCAACCTGGACGCCCATTTCGCCGGCCGGCCGGTGCCGACGCCCTATCGAGAGCTTTAGGTCTTCAGGAATCGTTCACCCTAAAATACGTGGGTATGCGGGAAAAACATCAATATATCAATTGGTTATTCTCATTTTGCCCGGCAATTTCCCGCATTTACATAAGATTGTATTCACTTTTGGCTGCTAAAACGACGGTGCGGCCGCGATAAGCGGAAAGCGGCGGCTGCATACCAGGGGGCGCATAATAATAAGAAGGAATGTGCGCAATGTTGGAAGGCAATACAGGGACGGCGAAAGCCACCATATCGAACATTCGCAGCATCGGCCCGGTTCAGGCCGAAGCCTGGCGTGACCGGACCGCGCAAACCGACCGCCGACCTGCGGACGGTCCGGCGGAAGTTGTGCGGCTGGACGATTTTCGACCGGTGCCGCCGCCGCTGCCCGTGCGGCGTCGCAGCGCCAAGGATATGGAGACGCTGCACGCCTCGATCACGGGTGTGACGGCAGGCCTGTCGGCGCAGAGCGCGGCATGCCGGGAATTCAGGGACCAGATCGCCGAACTTCGCTCGGAGATCGAAGACCTGAGCAAGAACATGGACCTCTACCGGACCAAGCTGGCCGGCATCGACACCAACCCGATCCGTCGCAAGGCCCTGCGTCTGGCCGCCATGATGGATCCCTGGACCCGCCGCTAAGGCATCAAAGACAGCCATTCAAACCCCCGCGCGCCCTCCGGGCGGCGGGGGTTTTTGTTTTGAGGGGCTGGGTTCAGGTCTCGGTGCGGTTGCTGCCATACCCTTCGTGACGCGCCCTATCGGGCGCTCCTCAGGGTGAGGGAAGGAGCAGTCGCGCCTGCGTCATAACCTTCACCCTGAGGAGGTGCGCGTCAGCGCGCCGTCACGAAGGGTATGGCTGCCGCCAGCGAGGGTCCTGCCCTAACCCCCCGACCCCAACAGATCATGCCGGCGCAGGTCGTTCCTGAGCTGGTGATAGCTGAGCCCCAGATGCTGTGCCGTGGCGCGCTGGTTGAACCTGTTTGCCGCAAGGGCGCGGTTCAGCAGGTCCTTTTCGAACGTTCCGACCACGGCCCGAAAATCGAATGGCAGGCCCGCGTCCTGGGCCGGGGGTAACGGCCTGGGCGCGTCCGTTGTCGGCGGCGCCGGGCGGGCTTCTTCTGTCGCGACCGGGGCGGCGGGACGGAAGGGAGAGGCAAAGGGGTCCAGCTCGAACCGGTCGATTGCCGTCTCGGGGTCGGGCCAGTGGGCGACGGCGCGCTCGACAACGTTCCGCAATTCACGGACGTTGCCCGGCCAGGCATGGTCCTGCAGGCGTTTCAGCGCCGGCTTGGTGAAGCCCGGATAGCTCTCCCAGCCCACCTCGTGCGCCATCGCCCTGCCGGTGTGGGCGGCCAGCAGCGGCACGTCGCCGTGCCGGACCCTGAGCGGCGGCAGGGTGAGCACGTCGAAGGACAGACGGTCCAAGAGGTCGTGGCGGAACCGGCCTGCATCGGCGGCAGCGGGCAGGTCCACGTTGGTCGCGCCGATCACCCGCACGTCGACCCGGATGGTCTCGGCGCTGCCCAGCCGCTCGAACTCGCCATATTCGATCACCCGCAGGATCTTCTCCTGCACCGCCAGCGAAGCGTTGGCGATCTCGTCCAGGAACAGGGTGCCGCCGTGGGCGCGTTCGAACCGGCCGGCGCGGCGTCGGACCGCGCCGGTGAAGGCGCCCGCCTCGTGTCCGAACAACTCGGCTTCGATCAGGGTCTCGCTGACCGCAGCGCAGTTCAGCTTGACGAACGGGCCCTCCCAGGCCGCCGACAGGAAATGCAGCCGCGCTGCGATCAGTTCCTTGCCGGTGCCCCGCTCGCCGACCACCAGAACCGGCCGGTCCAGCGGCGCCACCCGGCTGACATGTTCCAGCAGCGTCAGGAAGGCCGGCGACTGGCCGATCAATTGCGGCGGCTCACGCAGCATGAAAGGGTTCGCCGATTGTCTTAGAAATTAGCATAATCAGGACATAGTAAGCAGTTTCTGCGAATTCAACAAGGTGTCCGAATCTCACATGATTTGCGCTTTATTGCAATGATTTCAATGTATTACAGGGCGTCGCGCGGATTTGGCACGGAGCTTGCGGTTAACAGATGGAAAACACAGTCGAGGCAACCCAAATGCGAGTGATCACCATGACAAGAGACGAAAGCACGCGTTCCTACCGGTTCGACCCGGACGAGCACCCCAATTTCCAAGACGATCTGCGCAGTTTCGGCAACCGCTGTTACCGCTATGTCAGAACCCGGACCACCGAACACTGGATGATCTTCCTGGCCGGCCTGATCGTCGGGCTGATGGTTTAGGCGCCGACCGGACCAAACGAAAACGAACGGAGGGCAAGGACCATGGGAATCTTCTCCCGTATGACCGACATCATCAATTCCAACATCAATGCGATCCTGGATCGCGCCGAGGAACCCGAAAAGATCATTCGTCTGATCATCCAGGAGATGGAAGACACGTTGGTTGAGGTGCGGACCGGCGCGGCCAAGATGATCGCCGAGAAAAAGGAGATCGGCCGCAAGCTGGATCGGCTGCAGGACGCCCAGGCGGACTGGGAACGCCGCGCCGAACTGGCGCTGGAGAAGGGCCGCGAGGATCTGGCCAAGGGCGCGCTTTTGGAAAAGGCCAAGGTCGCGGATACGGCCCAGCTGCTGCAGGAAGAACTGCTTCAGGTGGAAGCGGCGCTGGAGCAGGGCGAGGCCGATATCACCAAACTGCAGACCAAGCTGAAAGAAGCGAAGGCCAAGCAGAAGGCGCTGGAAACCCGGCACGCAAACGCCGGCAACCGGCTGAAGGTGCGCCGGACCCTGTATGATGGGCGCGTCGAGGATGCGATGGCCCGCTTCGAGATGATGGAGAAAAAGCTCGACGAGGCCGAAGGCAAGGTCGAGGCTTACGATCTTGGCGGTTCGAAGACATTGGCCGAGGAGATCGCGGAGTTGGAGGCGGAAAGCGCCATCGAGGCCGACCTCGCGGCACTGAAGAAGAAAATGGCGAAAGGCGCGGCCAAGAAAGCGGCGAAATAGGCGATGGACGTGATGGGGATTCTACAAGTGCCGTTGATCATTTTCCTGGCGGTGGTCGCACCGCTGTGGATCATCGCGCACTACGTGACGTCCTGGAAACGGGCCAAATCGATCTCGGCCAATGACGAAAAGCTTCTGGAAGAGCTTTACGAAAGCGCCGAGCGTATGGAGGCCCGGATCCAGACCCTGGAGAAAATCCTCGACGCCGAGGCGCCTGACTGGAGGACCAAGGAATGATGGGATGCGGCCCCCGACGCCGGGGCAGCCACCGGCACGGCGACGAGAGCCAGCAATGGGGCTGGCGGATCCGCGACGACCTGCCGCTCAGGTCGCGTCTCTACCGCCGCCCGCGCCAGCAGCAGAAGATTGCCGGCGTGTGCGGCGGGATCGCGGACTATTTCGGCATCGGCGCCAAATGGGTCCGGTTGATCTTCGTCATCGGGTTCTTTTTCGCGCCGGTTCCGGTGCTAATCTTCTACGTGATCCTGGGCTTCTTTTTGCGGGTCAGACCTGACGATCTCTACCAGTCGCCACAGGAAGAGGCCTTCTGGCAGTCGGTACGCCGGGATCCGCCGCGCACCGTGCACAGCCTGAAATCGAAATTCCGCGATCTGGAGAAACGCCTGCGCACGGCCGAGGCGGTCGTCACCTCGCCGGGCTTCCGGATGGACCAGGAACTGAAACGCTGAACCGCCCGATCGGCGACTGAAGCGACAGGGTGGAGCTCATGCCATGGCAGAAGCGACAACCGTAATTCCCGAAAGCGCCGCACCGGCTTCGCTGCCGGTCAAGTCCGACGCAATGGACCGGCCGGACGATCCTCTGGCCGCGGCCTTTCGGTCCGAGGAAGCGGCCGGGCTGCTTCTGGCCTTCTGGACCCGGGTCGTGGTGCTGGGGATCTCCGCCACGTGGCTTTGGTTTTACATCGGCAACCAACCGGCGTTTTACATCGTCATGGCCTGTTTTGTGGGCTTCGTGGTCAACGCCTGGACCCTGTATCAGGTAGTGAAGGACCGGGGCGCGCGTTCTTGGCGCTGTTATGCCCTGGTGACGTTCGACTTCCTGCTGCTTGCCTTCTCCATGTTCGGCCCGAACCTGCTGTTGGATCCGGCCTGGCCGCCGCAGATCTTCCTGCGGGAGACGACCTTCGTGTTTTTCTTCGTGGTCGCCGCGCTGATCGCGCTCACCTATTCGCCGGGTCTGATGATGTGGGCCGGACTCGCCGCCGCCGCGGCCTGGTCGTTGGGCGTCGGCGTGATGCTGCTGTTGCCGGACAGCGTTTGGGGGCCGCCGCCGGAAGGGGTCGACATCATAACCCACTACATGAACCCAACGTATGTGCACCTGACAAACGCGTTCCAGATCGCGTTGGGCCTGGTCTTGATGGCGGGCGTGCTGGCCGTCGTGGTCTGGCGGTCCCGCAGGCTGGTGCGCCGCCAGATGCAGGCGGCGGCGCAACGCACCAATCTGGCGCGCCATTTCGCGCCGACCATGGTCGATCGCCTTGCGGCCGGCGACGACAGCCTGGAGAAGGTGACGGTGGAACCGGTGGCCGTGATGTTTGTCGACATCGTGGGGTTCACGGCGCTGGCCGAGAAACTGTCGCCGGACGCGGTGGTTGCGCTGTTGCGTGAATTCCACGCCAGGGTCGAGGCGGCGGTCTTCAACAATGGCGGAACGCTGGACAAGTTCTTGGGCGACGGCGTGATGGCGACTTTCGGGACGCCGGTGTCGGGTGAGCGAGACGCCGTCAACGCGCTGGCCGCGGCGGCGGAAACGGTCGCCGCCATGGCGGACTGGAACCGCACCCGGGATGGTGCGCCGATCGGGATCGGGCTCGGTATCCACTACGGACCGTGCATCCTGGGCGACATCGGGTCGGAACGCCGGCTGGAATATGCCGTCCTGGGCGATGTGGTCAACGTGGCGAGCCGCCTGGAGACCTTAAGCCGCGAGAGCGGCCATCCGATCATGGTCAGCGAAGAGCTGGTCGCGGCGGCGCGCGCCCAAGATGCGGCGGCGGCCGATGCCTTGTTGGAAGGGTACCATGCCGGCGCCCCCCGGGCCCTGAAGGGCCGGTCGGAGCCGATCGCCGTGTGGGAGGGTGGGGCTGCCGCCTAGAACTGGGCGCCGCAGCGCCGCGCGATCAGCTCGATCGGCGCGCCCCGGTCCAGCCAGCGGATCATGGTTTCCAGCTTGCGGGCTTCGCGGGCGCTGTGGACCCGGGCCGACACCGCCAGCCACAAGAGCCGGCGCAGACACACCAGGCGGCTCCGGCGTTCGGGCTCCAGGTCGTCCCGCGCCAGCAGAGCGGCGGTCAATGCCAGCCGCTCATCCAGGACGGACGCGGGGGTCAGGGGGGCGTCTTTGCCCTGCGCGTAGAGATCCAAGGACGTTGTGTGGCCCATCGCGGCCTCCGTAACCAAAGTCCGATGCCAACTCCTGACCCCTTCATTCTATGAGTAAGATCTTTCTCAAGTATTAAAATGGTTAACGCGGCCGCAACGTTTGCAACCCGTTGAAATTGTTGATAATTGAGTGAAGCTGCCGGAGGAAGCGGTAATATTTTACCGCGATTCGGTTTTTATGGGGCGATCAGGCCGCCGCGGCTACATAGGCCTCGACTTCTGCGATTCGCCGCGCCTTGTCTGCCGGCGGCAGGAAGGAACCGTCGAACGAGTTGACCGCCAGCCGGCCGAGCGCCGCCCGGTCGAGCCCCAGCGCGCGGGCGACGGCGAGGTAGTTTTCGTTGAGATAGCCGCCGAAATAGGCCGGGTCGTCCGAATTGACCGTTGGCTTCAGCCCCAGGTCCAGCATCGTCTTCAGGGGGTGGTCGGCCATGTCGTCGACGACGCACAGTTTCAGATTACTAAGCGGGCACACGGTCAGGGTGACGGCATCGTCGACCAGACGCCGGACCAGGCGATCGTCCTCCATCGCCCTGTTGCCGTGGTCGATGCGGTCCACCTTCAAGACGTCCAGCGCCTCCCAGACGTATTCCGGCGGTCCTTCTTCGCCGGCATGGGCGACCGCGGCGAAGCCTGCGTCTCTGGCCTTCTGGAAGACCCGGGCGAATTTCGACGGCGGGTGTCCCACCTCAGAGGAATCCAAACCGACGCCATGGATCCTGTCGCGGTGCGGCAGCGCCAGGTCCAGCGTCGCAAGGGCCTCGTCCTCGGAAAGGTGGCGCAGGAAGCACATGATCAGGCGAAAGCTGATGCCATGCCGGTCTTCGGCCTGGGAAAGCGCGCCGTGGATGCCGTCCAGGACGGTTTCGAACGCCACGCCCCGCGCGGTGTGGGCCTGGGGGTCGAAGAAGATCTCCACGTGGCGCACGTTCTGGACGTGAACCCGGTCCAGATAGGCCGTGGTCAGTTCATGGAAGTCCTGTTTCTGCACCAGGGCCGCCATGCCCTGGTAGTAGATATCCAGAAAATCCTGCAGCGCGGAGAAGTCGTAGGCCCGGCGTAGCTCGTCGACCGTTTTGTGGGGAAGATCGACCCGGTTCCTGCTTGCGATCTCGAACAGAAGCTCCGGCTCGAAACTGCCCTCGATATGCAGATGCAGTTCCGCCTTCGGCAGACCGGCGATGAAACGCGCGATCTCCTCCATGAGGCACACTCCGGTCGTGGTGTCGGCACCGGGTCCGACTGTGGACCGGATGGTCTGTCGAAATCAAGTGCGGCGCGCGCGACGGCGGCGCGCTGTTTCAACCCTTGACGGCGCCCAGGGTCAGGCCGCGGACGATGTAACGCTGGGCGAACAGGGCGATGATGACCGGCGGGATCATGGCGATCAGGGCGCGCACGGCCATGAACCAGAACTGGACACCGCGGGTGTCGACCGCGCCCGCCATGTGCACCGGGATGGTCTTCGCGTTCTGGCTGGTGAGCGTGATGGCGAACAGAAACTCGTTCCAGGCGAAAGCGAAGATAATCAATCCGGCAGCCGCCACCGATGGCAAGGCAAGCGGCAGCGCGATCATGCGGAAGGCCTGGAAGATGCTGGCGCCGTCGATGATCGCGGCCTCTTCCAGCTCGAACGGAAGGTCCAGAAAAGTCTGCCGCAGGATCACGACCACGAAGGGGAGAATGAAGGTGGCGTTGACCAGGATCAGCGCCAGATGGGTGTCCAGCAGCCCCAGGAAGCGCATCACCAGATAGAACGGAATCACGGTCGCCACCGGCGGCAGCACACGCTGCGACAGGAACCAGATCGTCAGGTCCTTGTTGGGAATGACGCGATAGCGGAACCGCGCCAGGGCGTAGGCCGCCGGCAGGCCCAGGCCTAAGGCCAGAATCGTCGCGCCCAGCGCGACGATCGTGGAGTTCAGCAACGCGTTCTGGGATTCCGGCGTCGAAAGCTGGTCGATCCAGTTTTCCAGCGTCGGGTCGAAGTCCAGGAACGGGACGCCCAGGCCGCTGACCGTGAAGGTGTCGATCGGGTTCCTGAGACTGGTGGACAGCGCCCAGTAAAACGGGAAGAAGAAAACCATCACCACCAGGATCGCGCCCAGAATGATGATCGTCTCGCGCATCGTGTCCTTTTGTCTGACCGCCGGCATGGTTCAGCGCCTCACGCGTATTGCCGGCGCAGCCGGCTGAAGAAGATCGTGACGATGATCATGGTGACGATCAGCAGGCAGTAAGCCATCGCCGACGCGAAGCCCAGATCGAAATACCTGAGCCCCGTCCTGAAGGCGAGGAAGGAGTAGCTCTGGGTGGCGATGCCGGGCCCGCCGCCGGTCAGGGCAAACGGGATATCGAACAGTTTCAGGGCCTCGGCGAGCCGCAACAGCAGGATGATCACGATCACGGGCTGCATCATCGGCAAGATCACTTTCATCACGATCTGCCATTCCGACTGGGTCTCCAGCCGCGCGGCATCCAGAACTTCTTCGTCCACGCCCTGCAATGAGGCCAGGAACACCAGGAAGGCGAACGGCGTCCACTGCCAGATGTCGACAATGATGATCGAGACCAGGGCCCAATTGGGGTTCGACAGGAAGGGGATGCCCAAGAAGCTGAGCGGGCCGCCCTCCTCGTAGAAAATCGTGAAGAACAGATAGCCGACGGCGATCGGCGTCGCGAAGATCGGCAACAGCATGGCAGCGCGCATCAGGCCCAGTGCGGGCAGTTGCCGGTTGAACAGCACGGCCAACAGGAATCCCAGGACAAGTTGAACGCTGACGCCGACCAGAACGAAGATCGTCGTGATCTTGACGGCGGTCCAGACCTGGTTGTCTCCGAACAGACGCCCGTAGTTCTTCAGGCCCTCGAAACTCCAGGTCGAGACGTTCTTGCGTTCGACCTTGGTTCTGGTCCGCGGCTTGCCCGCTTTGGTCAGGACGGGGTTGCCGTCCTTGTCCAGCATCGGGATCTTGGACCGGCTGATTTCGACCTTGCTTTCGACCTTCGAAAAACTGATGCCCAGCGAATAACCAAGCGGGAAGACCGTGAAGGCCAGAACCCAGATCACGGCAGGCAGCAGGAACAGATAGCGGGCGATGCTGCGTTTGTAGGGCATGACCGTTGACGATTGGCCCGGCGTTCAGGCTTGGGAAAGGACCGCGGCCGGACCTTCCGTCGGGTCCGGCCGCGGAATGCAGGTTCGATCAGCCGCCGTAGCCGATGGCAGCCTGATACAGCTTCAACTGGGCGTCCCGTCCCAGCCGATCGGTGATCGGATCCCAGGACTCGGCGGTCGCGTCAAGCGCCTCCTTGGCGGACATCTGACCCGACATCGCCGCGGACAGGTTCTTGTCCAGGATGTCCCAGTACTCGAACGTGCCCGGGATCCTGAGATATGTCAGCATCGTCGAGGCGTTGAAGGTGTCGTAGTACGCTGTCAGATAGTCGGCGACATCGTCCTTGTTCCACCCGGCTGCTTCGTAGTCCTCGATCTTGGCTTCGCCCTGGGGCGCGAGGAACTGATACTTGTATCCGGGATCGACGCCGGTCCAGCCGTTATTGGCGCTCCAGATCGACGCCGGCTTGATCGCCATCAGCGCCAGCAGCGAATAGGTCGCTTCCGGGTTTTCCGAATAGGCGGAAATGACGCCATGCCACGAACCGCCCGTGGTGTTGCCGACCATGCGGCCTTCCTTCACGTCGACCCACGCGTTGTCCTTGAAGCTCCAGTACTTGTTGGACGACGGCAGGATCGACGAGCCGACCTTGCCCTTGACCTTCGAACGGGTCTCGTCCTGCACCAGGGAACCCACGTCGCCCCAACTGAAGACGAAGATGGCCTTGCCGCGCAGGAAGTAATCCCAGGCTTCGCCAAGGCTCCAGCCGACCTGCGCTTCCGGACCGGTCTTGTGCAGTTCCTGCAGGAACTCCAGGGCCGCGACATGGCCGGGGCTGTTGATCAGCGGAGTCATGTCATCCGGGTCGAACCAGTATACGTTCTCGGTCTTGGTGACCATGTCGCCCGGGTTGATCACGAAGGAAGCCGACAGGGACTGGAAGTGATAGTGGCCCTGTTCGCCGACTTTGAGATGCAACACCATGCCGGAATCCGGATCGGCATCGCCATCGTCCCAGTTCTTGCCGTTGAAGAAGTTGGAGATATCCAACACCTGCTGCCAGGTCTTCGGCGGCACCGGGATGTCATAGCCGTATTCGGCCTTGAACTGGTTGTTCCAGTCCGGGTTCGTCAGGATGTCGCGCCGATAGTAAAGAACCTGTCCGTCCGCATCGTTCAGCGTGCCGAGGACGTCGTCCCCCCAAACATGCAGCGCCTTCAGCGACGGCGGCATGGAATCGAGAGTCCACTGCGGATACTCGCCCGACTCCAGAAGCTCATTGATCGGGAACCCGTAGTTGCCGGCGGCGATGTCGCCGTACCAGAAGGCGCCGACCATGAATGCGTCGTATTCGCCGGTGCCGTTACGCAGATCCAGCATCATCTTCGTGTAATGCTCGGCAAACGGCAGCTCCACGATGTTCAGCTTCGCGCCGGTCAGTTCCTCCCATGCGGGACGGAAGGAGTAGAGCGGGCCGGAGATGCCTCCCTTCGGTCCGCTGGCGTTCACCGTGACGGTGATTTCTGCGCCCTCGAACGGCTTTTCGCCCGGTCCGAAGAGCGAACCAAGCTCGCCCGGTCCCGCTTTCAGGACGGTTTTACTATCCGGATGGACAAGCGTGATTTCCGCGCTGCCATCGGCATTCCATTTAACGTTCTCTCCATCCTGCGCCGTCGCGACACCCGTTGCCGCGAACAGGACAGCGCAAAGCGAGACTGCGGTGAGTCTTTTCATGGCCTCCTCCCAATTATCCAACCCGGTGCCGGCTGCTGTCGCAGACCACTGGGACTGTCGACGCCAGCCTGGGCGTTACGTCCTCTTGCTTGACGGCGAGATGATAGCAAAAGGATTCCCCGTGGCATAGCGCCGTGCCACGATCTGCCCGTGACCGGCGCTGAGTGCCATTTGTCAGTGTCGTCGCCGCGCTTTATTTTGGCGCGACAATGCCATGAACACATGATTGGTCGACATGACGCTACGCCGCCATTGCCACACTTTTATCGTTCCGTTCGGCGATTGCGACCCCGCCGGCCTGGTCTTCTATCCCAACTTCTACGTCTGGATGGACGAGGCGACCTGGGGCCTGTTCCGGTCGGTCGGAATCACGCGTGCCGTCATCAACGACACCTACCGGGCGATGGGGTTCCCACTGGTGTCCTCGTCGCTTCAGCACCGCGCGCCGGCCCGCGACGGCGACGCGCTGAGCGTCGACAGCGCAATCGCGCGCTGGGGCGACAGCAGTTTCGACGTTGCCCACAGCTTCACCATCGACGGCCAGGCCGTTGCGGAAGGCCGCGAAACCCGCGTCTGGGCGGTGGTCGCCGACGACGGCAGCACGGTTCACGCGGCTTCCGTTCCAGACGACATCAAGGCGCTGTTGGGCTCGCCTTAATTGGCCAGCGCCGTGATCTCCTCACGGCCGAGACCGAGTTCGCCGGCGGCGTCGAGGATCTCCGTCCAAGCCCGCTCTGCCATCGGCACGCCATTGCGCATCCTGTCGGCGCGAGCCTGGCGTTCCGGGTCGCCTGGAACCAGCACGGGTTCCGACGGATCCCTGGGCGGCGACGCCGTCACATGCTCCAGCAACGCTTCGACGGAAGGTCCAAAACTGCCACCCGTTCCGAACCGCTGCGGATCCAAGACCACGGTCAGCATGTTGTTGATGATGCGGTTGCCAAGATGCAACCCCGCTTCGATCGTCGGTCCGCCACCCAGGGCGGCGCCCAGGATCTCGCAGATTAGGGCGAGGCCGTAGCCCTTGTGTTCCGCAAGCGGCAACAGGGCCCCGGTCCGTTCGGGCCACATGACGCCCGGATCCGTCGTCGGCTGCCCGTCCCGGTCGATCAGCGCACCTTCCGGGACGGACTCGCCGCGGTCCATGGCGACGCGGGTCTTGCCCATGGCCACTTTGGACGTCGCGAAGTCCAGCACCGTCGGCAGCCGTCCGTTCGTGCCCGGCACGGCGATGCAGATCGGATTCGTCGACAACCGCGCGTCCTTGCCCCGGTGTGGCGCTACCAGGGCCACATGACCCGAGACATTGACGAAATGGATCGATATCAATCCCTGCGCCACGATCTGTTCGCCATAGGTCCCGACCCGGCCGATATGATGCGCGTTGATCAGGTTCTGGGCATGGACGCCGGTGTCCCGGACCCGGCCGATGGCAATATCCATCGCTTCTGTCGCGACGACCTGGCCGTAGCCCATGCCGCCGTCCACCACCGACACGGCGCCGTCGTCGCGCACGACCGTTGCGTGGGCGCGTGGGTGCAGGTTTCCGGCCTGCAGGTTCCGCACATAGATCGGCAGCATGCCGACTCCGTGGCTGTCGTGGCCGGACAGGTTGGCGTCGACCAGGTGATCGGCCACCACAGCCGCTTCCTCGGGACCGGCTCCGGTCGCTTCGACGATACGAGTTGCGACCCTCAGGAGTCCCTGTTGCGAAATCAGCATTCACGCCCTTCCTTTAGACCACGTTTACCATAACCGACGTGGCGAGGGCATTTGGTCTTCCACGTACCCGTATACCGCTGTCGGTCGATGCTGCGCGGAGCCGCGGGCCGGGCCTAGTCCGGAAGCTCTAGGTGGTTGATATTATTGCGATAAATCGCTGCCAATTGGGCCAATGAACGGGTCGAATTTAACGTTCCGGCAATGGAAGACACCTATGATTCACTGGAGAGAAACCAATCCCGGGAAATCCGGGAGGCCGCGCCCGCCAAGGGTGCGGTACCGCACGGTGAGTTTGGCAGGGAGAGGATAGTCGGGCAATGGACGCCGCCGTCCAGCACGAGCCGCAACAGAAAACCCAGCGACCGGTCGATGCCGACCGGCCGTCCGGCGAAGTGCGTTTTACCCGCACCTATCGGCACCTGGTCAAAGGCAAGAACATCAACGACAAGACCCTGCTGGCCACGGACTACCTCAACCATTTCAACGAGGTGATCATGCTGATCGGCATGGTCGCGTCGATGCCGGAGTGCCTCGAGGACGCCAAGGCGTGGCGGCCCAAGAGCTATCAGCAGCACTTCAGGGATTCGGTCTTTTCCGATAAGGAACTGGCAATCGAGGCCTACGAGCATGCGCCGCCGGAGTATCGCGATCCGTTCGACGCGGTGATCGAAAGGCTGAACACCGCCGTGTCAGTGGGCGTTGGCGAGATTGAAATCGCCCTGTCCGGGAACCACATGGTGCTGGACGCGTTGTGCGCCAGCGTCGGCGCCGACCTTCAAGCGCTGGTCGACAGAGCCAGCGCCATCATCAACGGCTACGCCGAAAGCCTGGACCAGACCGAAATCGACGAACTAATGGACGAAGATCCGGACGACACCTTGTTTGTCTGATCCGACCCGGCGTCCGGTCGACCCGATCTAGGCGCAGGTGTGCCTTCCTGATAAGAAACCCGGATGCCCGGGTCGCGCGCATCCACGCCCACCGCCTTTCACTGGGGCGGCTATGAAGCCGTCCGCCACAACGACGACCTGACCGCGCTGCAACCGATGTCGCAGGACGACGATCCGTCGTCAATCGGCGCGGGCTTTTTGCAGGCTCGCACCGGCCCGGCCCGCATTACGGCGCCTGCCGTGCGGGAAAGCGTCCTTCTGGGCGACGGTCCCGCCGACGGCGCCGGTCGCGGCGCGGAGCCCTTCGTCGCCGTGGATTGGGACACGGCGCTGTCGCTGGTTGCGCGGGGACTTGACCGGGTCATCGCGCAGCACGGGAACCGCGCGGTGTTCGCCGGCTCCTATGGCTGGGCCAGCGCGGGACGGTTTCATCACGCGCAAAGCCAGATCCACCGCTTTTTCAACACGCTTGGCGGCTATGTGCGTTCGGTCAACACCTACAGCACCGCGGCGGCGGAGGTGATCCTCCCACATGTGATCGGGAGCATGCGGCAAGTGACCCGCGAGGCCACCAGTTGGCCGGTCATCGCCAAACACAGCCGGCTGGTGGTGATGTTCGGCGGCTGGCCCCTGAAGAACGCGCAGGTGAATGCCGGCGGCGTCGCCGCGCACAGCACACGGGCCTGGATGGAACGCTGCGCCAAAGCCGGCGTCCGTTTTGTCAATGTCAGTCCGCTGCAGGGGGATGCCGACCCGTGCCTGGGGGCGGAGTGGTGGCCGGTCCGACCCAACACCGATGTGGCGGTCATGTTGGGCGTTGCTCACACGCTGGTCGAGGAGGGCCTGCACGACGAGGCGTTCTTGAACCGATACTGCGTCGGATTCGACCGCTTCCGGCCCTACCTGACGGGCGAGACAGATGGTCGGCCGAAGGATGCCGCGTGGGCCGCGGAAATCTCGGGTCTTGCCCCGGAAGCGATCCGGTCGCTTGCTCGGGACATGGCGGCGACCCGAAGCCTGGTGTCGGTGAGCTGGTCGGTTCAGCGGGCGGACCACGGCGAACAGCCCTACTGGATGGCGGTCGTGCTGGCGGCGATGCTGGGCCAGATCGGCCTTCCTGGCGGCGGGTTCGCGGCCGGTCTCAGCGCGATGCACGGGGTCGGCAACCCGTCGCCCCAGCTCGACTGGGCGGCGCTGCCGCAAGGCGTCAACGGGGTTCGGGATTTCATTCCCGTGGCCCGGATCAGCGACATGCTGCTGCAACCCGGGGCGCCATTCGACTACAACGGACAAAGATATCAGTATCCTGATATCAGGCTGGTATATTGGTGCGGCGGGAACCCGTTCCACCATCATCAGGACCTCAACCGTCTGGTCAGGGCCTGGTCGATGCCCGAAACCGTCATTTGCCACGAATGCTGGTGGAACCCGCTTGCCCGGCACGCCGATATCGTGCTGCCGGTCACCACGCCGGTCGAACGCAACGACTTTGCCGCCACGACCCTGGAGGGATCGGCCGTCGCCATGCACCAGGCGGTGCCCAAATTCGCCCAGAGCCGGGACGACTACGAGATCTTCTCAGACCTTGCGGCGCGTCTGGGGGTGGAGGCCTCCTTTACCGAGGGCCGAGACGAGACCGACTGGCTTCGCCATCTCTACAACGTCTCGCGCCAGCGGCACGCACGATCCGGCTTCGAGCTGCCGGACTTCGAGGGATTCTGGGATCAAGGCATTCTGACGTTCGGCGATGCGCCGGTCGAACGGGTCCTTATGGAGGCGTTCCGGCGCGACCCAGAGGCCAATCCGCTGAAGACGCCGTCCGGGCGGATCGAGATTTTCTCCGAGACGATCGCGGGGTTTGGTTACGACGACTGCCCCGGCCATCCGGTCTGGCTGGAGCCGGCGGAATGGCTGGGCAGCGTCCAGTCGGGCCGCTTTCCGCTGCATCTGATTTCCAACCAGCCGAAAACGCGTCTGCACAGCCAGCTCGACAACGGGCCGGTCAGCCGGGCGGCGAAGATCGTAGGGCGCGAACCGGTTCACCTGAACCCTGAGGATGCCGCACGCCGCGGCATCAGTGACGGCGATATCGTTCGCCTGTTCAACGACCGCGGCGCGTGCCTGGCCGGCGCGTGCCTCGATCCAGGCGTGCGGCCGGGCGTCGTCAGGCTTGCGACCGGCGCCTGGTTCGATCCCAGGCCGTCGGGCAGGGAAGGGGCGCTCGATGTCCACGGTAACCCCAACGTGCTGACCCTGGACAAGGGCACGTCACGGCTGGCCCAGGGCCCCATCGCCCAGACCTGTCTGATCGAAGTCGAGCGGTTTGACGGGCCGGCGCCCCCGGTCTGTGTCTTCGATCCGCCGGAGATCACGTCCGTCCCGCGGACTTAGTCAATGATTGAGGCTGGGATGCGCTCTAGTTGACGTTGGCGAGCTGGGGCGCGGATTTCTCGATCTCTTCGACTTTTTGGAGGCCCTGGCGCATATCGCTCATCAGGAATTCCGAACGGCGCATGATCGCCGCCCCGTCCTGCACCTCGCCGAAGCGTTCCTGCCAGGCATTCATCTTGACGTGCAATCCGCACAGGACGCCGCCGACGGTGCTGTGGTGGGACTTGATCAGCTTCCGTACTTGCTTGAACCGCTCTGCGGTGATGTTCTCCCACAGATTTGCGGAGTGCTGGTCGAAGTTCTCGAAGCGCCCCGTGATCGAGGTGATGATGTTGTTCAGGCGCGGCTCCATGACGTCGCAGGCTGCCATGAATTGCCTGTCGTTGCGAAGCTGGTGGTTCTTGCGAAAGCGCGGGATGTATTCCAGGAATTCCATCACCCGCGGCACGATGGTGTCCAGCTGCTCCTTGAAGTAGGCAAGCGACAAAAAGATGTCCGCATAATCTTCCAGGAAGCGCGGCACCTCTTCCAGCTTGATGTCCAGCTTCTCGGCAAGCAGGCGCAGGTTGCGCAGCGCGTCGTCCTTGTTCGGCGAATAGAACATGCCGACGAGCTTTTCGAAATCGTCGACTCTGTTGGGCTCCGAACCGTAGACCTGCTTCATCAGCGGCGCGGTAAAACTGGTCATATAGCCGTTAAGCTCTTTGTTCTTCTTCTCCGAGAGCTTGAGCTGTTCCTCGTTGTCCACGTCGATGCCCAGCTTTCTGAGTTCCACCCGCAAGGAGTAGATGTCGTAGCTGTTCAGGTTGGCGAGCTGGCGGATTGTGACCAGATCGGGGTGAAGCGACGTCTCTTCCCATCCATAGTGCTCGGGCAACTGGTCGGGATAGAGCTGCCCGCTGCCGGCAGTCTCGTCCTTGAAGAACTCGACGACGCCGGTGAGATGGACGTTCTTGACCAGGCGGCCGCGCCTGAGGGACTGGGTCTGCAGCGGCACGATGCACAGCGGAAGCACGGTCAATGAATCGCGGTCTTCCGCCGACGCGACCAGTCCCTCGCCGACAGGTTTGTCTTCGGCCGGCGCGGCTTCTTGCCCGGCCGACCTCGCTTCCGCGTCCGGTTGAGCCGTCATGTCACGGGTTTGTTGAATTGCTGCGGTTGCTGCCACTGCCCATTCCCTGGTTTCTTGTTTCTGTTTTTGTGTCTTGCAGTGGGCCGAAGCATAGCAGGTGAATTCCTTCGTATGTCTTAACTGTCAACTCACCGCTTTCTGCTGGGTGCAGGCGCCCTGCTTGGCTCAGCCCGGCCGCGCGTCGCGCGTATGGTTAATGATTGGTGACGAAGGCGCGGTCCTGCGTCTCCACAGCCCGCGATTGTCCGGGGACCGGATTTCGATTTGCTTAACCGTTGGGCGGCCGCCGCGCGTGGGTCGTTGCCGCCCATGGCAGGCCAATGAACCTTAAAGGCCGGCGCCTCCTTGTGGGTCGGCCATGGCGATGCGCACCGCGTCGGCGCGGTTCTTCGCGCCCAGCTTGCGAAAGATCCCCTGCAGGTGAATCTTTACCGTTTGTTCGGCAATGCCGAGCGCGCGGCCGATTTCTTTGTTCTGCTTGCCGGCGCAGAGTTCCTGCAGCACGGCAAGTTCTCGGCGCGTGAGCGGTTTGGCCGTTTCGTCGGATCCACTGTCGGCCGCCACGGTCGCCGGCATGTTCGAAGGCGTGAATTGCTCCCCTTCCAGCAGTCGCGCGGTCGCGGCCACCAGTTCCTCGCCGGACAGCGTTTTGGGAAGGAATCCTGCAGCGCCGGCCTGCATCGCGGCCAGCCCGTCAGCGACATTGGCGGTTCCCGAGATAACCGCGATCGGCACGCCTTGCTGCAGCTCCTGCACTTTTCCGATGCCCTCCGGCAGGCGCATGCCGGGCATGCGAAGGTCCAACAGGACAAGGTCGAACTCCTGCGCGGCGGCTGCTTCCAGGGCCTGGCTGAGACTGGACACGGTCACAACGACCGAAACCGGCAGCTTCGCCTCCAGATAGGATTTGAACATGTCGGTGAACATCTCGTGGTCGTCCGCCAAGAGACACCGCATCGATGGACTCCTTGGATATCGCCGTGAAGGAACGCGCTGCTTGCCGTTGCGATTATTACATTAGATCGATGCCTGGCGGCAAAACCCTTAACGCCTTCGCGTTCTTCGGTGGCTTAGTTTGCCGCACCGTTCCCGTTGCCGGCTCCGGCGAGCTTTTCCACCTCGCGCAGTAGGGCTGTCGGCACGGTTGCACCGTCGCGGCGCGCCTGGTCGCGTGCCGCGCGGCGTCGGTCGCCAGGCAACCGTGTCCCTGGCTGGTCCAGGATCGCGGTCGTAAGGACATCGAGCCGATCGGCGAAAAGGCCGCCCGACAGCGGTCCCGGGTCGATGCCGATGATGAGCTGCCCGACCCCCGGGGGCGGCCCTTCGGCGGTAAAGAATGACGATGCCTCGAACCCGAAATTGGCGCCGGTCAGGCCTGCCGCCAACAGTTCGACCATCATCACCAGCGCCGCGCCCTTGGCGTCGCCCATCGGCACCATGGTGCCTGCCAGCGCGGCCGACGCATCGGTCGTCGAGCGCCCGTCGGCGTCCAGCGCCCAGCCTTCCGGGATCGGTTCGCCGCGCTGGGCCGCGACCATCACCTTGCCGCGGGCGACCTTGCTAAGCGACATGTCGATCACCAGCGGGTCGGCGGCCCGTCGCGGTGCGGCGAAGGCGATGGGATTGGTGCCGAACACGCCCGCCTTTCCGCCCCATGGAGCAATCGCCTTCGGCGAATTGCCGAACACCAGCGCGATGAAACCCCGGTCGGCCAGCGCCTCGGCGCTAAGCCCGGCGGCGCCGAAATGGTGCGAGCGGGTGATCGCCGCAACCGCGATTCCGGTTGTCGGCAGCAGGGCGGCGATCTCGTCGACCGCAAGGTCCAGCGCCGGAAATGCGAAACCGTTGCGCGCATCGATGCGCACGGCGCCGCTTCCGACCTGCTGGGATTCGGGGACGGCGTGCCCGTCGACCTTGCCCGAGGCGGCCTGCGCGGCGTAGGCGGGCACCCGGCTCAAGCCGTGGCCCGCCTGGCCATCCGCCTCCGCCTGGGTCAGGGCGCGGGCGACGGACCGCGCGGCATTCTCGCCGGTTTCGTGCGCCATCAATGCCGAGGCGATCAGTGCCTCCAGCGCGTCGAGGTTGATCTGCGTGTGGCTCATGCGTTGGTCTCGAGCACCTGGCGGACGTTATCGGCGGTAACCGCCGAGACGCGGACGTTCGATTCCTGGGTCACGCCCGCGATGTGCGGCGTCAGGATCAGGTTATCGATGCCCTCGAACAGGCCGGCCGCCTCGGCCGTCAGGGGCTCGGTCTCGAAAACGTCCAAAGCGGCGCCGCCCAGCGTTCCGTTGCGCAGGGCGTCGGCCAGGGCGCTCTCGTCGACAACCCCGCCGCGGGCCGCGTTGATCACAACCGCACCCGGCCGCATAGCCGCCAGTCTGCCGGCGTCGATGATGTGACGGGTGTCTTCCGTCAGCGGGACGTGAAGGCTGACCGCATCAGCCTCTTCGATCAACTCGTCAAGTTTACAGGATTGAATGGAGCCCCAGGCCGGGTTGTCCGGCGTGATGAACGGGTCGTAGCCGATGACGCTCATGCCCAGAGCCTGGGCCCGGGCGGCGGTTTCCCGCGCGATTGCGCCGAAACCGACCAGGCCAAGCGTCTTGCCGCTGATCTCGTTGCCCATCAATGCGCCGCGGGGCCATGATCCCGCCAGCATTTCGTCGCGCGACAGAAACGCCCCGCGCAGCAGTACCAGGACGGCGGCGATGACATACTCGGCGACCGCGGTGTTGTTTGCGCCGGTTGCCGGACGGACGGCGATGCCGCGGTCCCGGCAGGCATCCAGGTCGATATTGTCCAAGCCCACCCCAAGCCGCCCCACGACCTTGAGGCCGGGCGCAGCATCCAGCAGCGGCGCGCGCACCTGGGTGCGGTTGCGGACGATCAGCGCGGCGGCATCTCCCAACGCGGCGGCCAGTTCATCCGGTCGGTCGACCAGCCCGGCGTCGTATAGCACCTCGTAGGTGCCAGACAGCCTGTCGACTGCAGCTTCGTCCATGAACTCGGAAATGACGATCTTGGGCATGGTTTGAGACTCGATCTGCGGGACGGAAGTTGGGGCAGGGCTTGCTCGCGGCTTGGAGGGTTCACTCGATGACGCCGGCCGCCCGCGCGGCGGCGACGTATTGCGCACTCTTTTCCTTCAAAAACGCATCCATGTCATCGTAGCCGACGTCCAGGAGCGCCATGCCGTCGGCTTCCATGCGTTCCTGGAACTCTGGATCCGCGTTGATTGTCCTGACGATTTCCGACAGCCGACGGCGCACGTCCTCGGGCGTCGATTTGGGCACGGCAATGCCCCGGTATGCGCCGGATACGATGTCGAAGCCCAGTTCCCGAAAGGTCGGGACGTCGGGGAACCGGGGATGACGCTCCTCCGTCGCGATCGCCAGCAACCGGACCTTTTTGCCGTGTTTGGCGCCGACCGACGAGTAACCCCATTGCGCCTGAACGTCGCCGGCAAGCAGCGCATCCACCGCAGCCCCGGTCCCTTTCATCGGGATATAGCTGGTGCGGAGGTCGGCGAGCTTATCAAAGGTCACCTGTGCCAGATGATTGGCGGTGCCGCGGCCCGAACCCGAGAAGGTCAGCTTGCTCGGCTCGGACTTCGCATGGTCGATGAGGTCCTGGAGCGACTTGAACGGGCTGTCGTCGGCGACGACGATGGCGTCGGGCGTATAGTGGAACATGTAGATGGCAACCAGGTCCTCGGTCCGGAAACCGGTATCGCCTTGCAGCGGCTTGACCACGATATGCGGCAGGTTGACGCCCATGATGGTGTAGCCGTCGCCGGGATAGGTATTGAGTTCCGCCCACCCCACGGCGCCGCCGCCGCCGGGTTTGTAGGAGATGACGAAATCCTGCCCGAACCGCTGTTTGAAGAAGGGCTGCTGGTGGCGGGCCGTGATGTCAGACTCGCCACCGGGGCCGAACGGGATGATGTAGGTGATCGGTTTCTCGGGGAAGGCCGCCGCTTGCTGGCCGATGGCAACAGTCAGGACCAAAGCCAGGGCCAGCGCCATGGACGGCAACAATCGATTGCGAAACCGTCGCATCGTACCCTCCCACTTCACCGGTTGGGTCCGGCCGACTGACCGGGCCGTCCGGGCCCTATCTTGGCCCCCGCAAGAGCCTAGCAGGTCGGGGCGAACAAGAAAAATCCAATCATGCGCTGCGATAAAGCTTGGTCATGACGAATTCGCGATGTCCCAGCGCTTCGGCGGCCGTCAGCCTGCCGTTGCAGGTCCGCAGGGTGATGTCGATCAGCCTGTCCCCGGCCTCGTCCAGGGTCATCTCGCGCCGCAGCAGGCCCGAGACATCGAGATCGACATGCTCCGACATCGTACGCACCGTCCGCGGGTTCGCGGTCAGCTTGATGACCGGTTCGATGGGATTGCCGATGACGTTACCCTGGCCCGTCGGAAACAGATGCACGGCAAAACCGGCTGCGGCCTGCAGGGTCACGCATTCCGCCGCGGCCGACGACGTGTCCATGAAATAGAGGCCCGGGCCCTGTTCCGGCGCCTCCGCAGGGCCCAGTACGTCGACATAGCGCGTCTTCTTGCCGATCTTCTCCAGGTTGCCGAAGGCCTTTTCTTCGATGGTCGTCAGTCCGCCTTCGATATTGCCCTTGGTCGGCTGGCTTTCCGACAGATCCGACGTCTTGTAGGGCTCGATCACCTCGTCCATGTAGGCCTGCCAGGTCGCCAGGAATTTCTGGCCCGCCTCTGGCGTTTTGCCGCGCTGGCTGCAGACCTGCTCGGCGCCGGTGATCTCGGAGGTTTCGCCGAAGCAGGTGGTCACGCCCATCGGGTCGACCTTGTCGATGAAGTTGCCCACGGTCGGATTGGAGGCCAGCCCGGATGTCGTGTCGGACTCGCCGCACTTCACGGAAACCCATAGGTCGGAGATGTCACAGGGCTCGCGGGAGAGCTCGGACGCCCATTGGAGGAATTCCTTCGCCTTGCGCGACGCCGCGGCGATCGTCTGGATGTCGCCATTGCGCTCGATCGCGAAGCCCTCCACCGGCTTCCCGGTCTTAGCGATGCCTTCGACGACCCGGTTGGTCCAGCCTGGCTCGATCCCGATCACCACCACCGCGGCGACGTTTGGATTGCTGCCGGTTCCGATCAGGGTGCGGAAATGAAGCTCCAGGTCTTCGCCAAACTGAAGGCGGCCGTACGAATGGGGCAGGGCCAGGGTGCCCTTGATGTTGTTCGCCACCGCTTCCGAAGCTGCGTTTGACAGGTCGTCCAGCGGCAGGATGACCACATGATTGCGGATCCCGACGCGGCCGTTCTCTCGTCTGTATCCCTGAAAAGACTTCTCGCTCATCTGCCCTACCACTTCTTTGTCTTGACGTTGTGGACATGGGCATGCGCCCCTTTGGCGATCGGCGCCACGGCGCGGCCGATATCGTGTCCGTATTTCAGGATGGTGTCGCCTTCGGCGATATCCTGCAGGGCGACCTTGTGACCCAGCGGGACCGGATCAACGGCCGTCACGGAAATCGTTTCGTCCGTCGCCATAACCCAGCCGACCAGATCCTGGCCGGACTCGATGTCCTCGACGACCACGACCCCGACCGAGTCCTTGGGTTCGTGGACCAGGAAATGCGGTGCGCTCACATATGCCTCCGTTTTGTTGTTGCCGGCCATTGCGCGGACCGGCCGGCCGACAAGCCGCCCGGTGCTTTCGGGGCCAAACGTCGACTCCCTTGTCGAGCCGACAGAATTATGTCTTATATAAGACATAAGATTACGGTCGGTGTCAATCTTGTGTGTCCGTCGTCGGACGCCGCCGACCGAGGGAGCGCTCGATTGCAACGCCCGCTGGACCATTCCGAGGCGCCGCCGACTTCCAGACCGCTTTACGTCCAGGTCAAGGAACTGATGACGCGCCGCATCATCGACGGGTCCTGGACGCCGGGGATGGCCCTGCCCAGCGAGTTCCAACTGGCGCAGCAGTTCGGTGTCAGCCAGGGAACGGTGCGCAAGGCGCTGGATGCCTTGTCGGGCGAAAACATCGTCGTCAGACGCCAGGGCAGAGGCACCTTTGTCGCTGCCCACGATCCGCATGACAGTCTGTTCCATTTCTTTCACCTGGTTGGCGTTGACGGAGGCCGTCCACGTCTCGAAAGTCGTTTGCTGAGCTGCCGTCAGGGCAAGGCCAACCGGGAGGAATGTGGCAAGCTGGATCTCGACCTCGGCGCCGGGGTCTTCAGGATCCGCCGCGTCAGGGTCCTGGACGGCGTCGATTGCATTTACGAGCGCATCGCCGTTCCGGCAGCCCTGTTCGGCGGCCTCGACCGGGAGACGGTGCCGAATGAACTGTACAGCCTCTACCAGGCGAGCTACGGCGTGACCGTGTCCCGTGCCGTGGAACACCTGCAGGCGGTTGCGGCGGATGCCGATGACGCAAGGGCTATCGGCGTTGAGCCTGGCGCGCCGCTGCTGGAAATCGATCGTCGCGCCATATCTTTGGACGGCCGTCCGATCGAATGGCGGATCAGCCGGTGCGATACCCGCAGGCACCGTTATCTCTGCGAAGTGGTTTAGTCGACTGGCGGCCGAACGGTCTTGATTCCGTCGCCGCAGCGTCCCTACGATCGCTTTGTCTGTAAAAAAGGGGCGAAGACATGGCTCCGAAGAACAGGGGGGAACGGTGAAGATGAGAGGCATGGGATTGAGGTTCGGGGCGGCCGTTGCGGTCGTTGTCCTGTGGATTTCCGCAGCCTTCGCGGACAGCATCGGTCCGTTCGAGGAGCCGTCCGCTTTCGAAACCAGCGACCTCATGCCTGTCGAAACCATGACAGGCCCGAATTTCAAGGTCGAAGAGATCACGCCCGGGGACGGGATCTTTCACCTGTTCACGTTCGACACGCCTTTCGGTCTCACCACGGTCCAGGGCCGTTATCAGTTCCAGATCCGGCGCCACGATCTGCTTGCGGTCGATCACATGGAGCAGGTCTCGCGCACCGAGGCCTTCGGCGACGCCATGGCACAGGCCGCATCGGGCCCGTTCTCGACGGCCGCCGATCTGATCACCGACCCGGCTGAGACCACCGGAAACATCGTCTCGGGCACGGGCAAGTGGATGGGCAACATGTGGGATTCGGTCACCAACTGGGGCGCGGACGACGATAGTCTTCTGGAAGCTGCCAGCGGCTTCGCGGCCAACAAGCGGGCCGTTGCGGCGGCTTACGGGATCGACCCCTATACCCGCTACGAGCCGTTGCAGGCGCAGTTAAAGGACATTGCCTGGGCCAGTTTCGCCGGCGGTTTTTCGGTTCAGGTGGGCTTCTCACTGGTTCCCGACACGCCGGGGCTGATCCTTCAGGTCGGTTCTTTTGCGAGCACGATGGCCGGATTGGTAGCGGACAACACGCCGGCAGAACTGAGGCGCATCAACCGGGGCAAGCTGGAGGCGCTGGGCGTCTCGACCGACGTGATCGACATCTTCCTGGCCAGCGACGTCTACTCTCCGACCCAGCAGACCTATCTGGTCGGTGCGCTGGAACGGTTGGCTGGCGTCGAGAACCTGTCGGGATTCGTCAAGGAAGCGGCGCTCGACACCGAGGAGGTCCAGGCCCTTTATCGCCGGCGCCAGGCCGAGCTGATGGCGGCCTATCACACCCTGATCGAGCCGGTGCAGCGCATCGTGGTGCTGAACAACGTTCCGTTCATGCAGCGGGCCAACGGCATCATCGTCGGGACCTTTTCGGCCGACTTTGTGGACTGGACCCAGGAGGTGGGCGTCTTCGCCTACAACGTCACGGGAGAGGCGCAGGGTGCGCCGCTGGAGGTGTGGATCACGGGCTTTCTCAGCGAGCAGTCGGAGCAGCGGTTCACGGAACTCGGCTGGACCATCAACCGGGACGCCGAGAAATTCCTGACTTTGCCCTGATTGCGTGACTCAGGCCGCCAACAGGCCCGTGACGCCGTCCCAGACCAGCTTGACCCCGGCGATCAGCAAAAACACGTGTGCGATGCGGTAGAACACCGTGTCGGACACAATCCGGTGCAGGCGCAGTCCCATCCAGATTCCCAAGGGCGCCAGCGGCAACAACATGGCGGAGGTCGCCAGGTTGTCGAATGAGAGCTGTCCAAGAAAACCGTAGGGGATGAGCTTGATGTAGTTCACCACCGTAAAGAACCAGACGGTAGTCCCGACATAGACCGATTTATCCAGTCTCTGCGGCAGCAGGTAGAACTGCACGGGCGGCGCGCCCGAATGGGCGACGAAGCTGGTAAAGCCGGCAAGGCCCGACCAGAAGGTCCCTCGCGAGATGCTGGGTCCGGGGGCTTCGTGCTTTGGGCCGACATTCAGCAGCTTCTGAAACGTGAAAACCAGCGCGATGGTTCCGATGATGAGCCGGATCACGTCGTCATTGAGATACTCGAACGTGAAGGTGCCGACCGCGATCCCTGCCAATGCGCCCGGGATCATGATCGTCAGATTCCGAAAATCGGCGATGCGGCGGTAGACCGCCAGTCCCATGATGTCCATCGCGCACAGAATGGGAAGCAGGATCGCCGCGGCCTGTACCGGGGAAACCGCCAACGCCATCAACGGAACGGCCAACACCACCAGGCCGCCGCCGAAACCCGCCTTGGATATGCCGGCCGTCAGGACGGCGGGAATTGCAAAAGCCAGAAACCAGGGATCCAGGATCATCGGGCGGTACGGCGCGGTGCGGGGCGACCCGGGAAATTACAGCACATTCGCGACGCCGCCGCGCCGCGCGTCGCCGGCCCCGTCATATTCGCGGCCTGCCACGCCATGAGCCGCGGCGTGTACGCCGCCGAAGAAGAAATTTCGGTCGGGCCAAACCGTGTTGTCGGGATAGGCGGCGGTCAATCCCTCAACCACGTCGGCCGGATGGCCGGCTTCGATATTCAGGAGACCCCGTTCGTAGTGGAGACGCGGCGCATCGACGGCGTCCGGCAGGCTCATGCCGCGCCACAGAAGATTGACGATCACCTGCACGATTGCGGTCCGGATCCGGTTGGAGCCGCCGCTTCCCAGGGCCACCAGGCCGCCGCCGGGCAGATCCAGCAGGGTCGGCGCCATCATCGACGAGATCCGGGTGTCGGGCAGCCAGTTGAAGAAACCGTTGGGGTTGATGTCCTCCTCGCCCAGCATGTTGTTCAGCATGAACCCTGCGCCTGGAACGATGTGTCCGCAGCCCTCGCCGTTCGACACGCTCAGTGCCGCGGCATTGCCCAGGCGGTCGACGACGCTGAGATGTGTCGTGCCGCTGACCTTGATCGCGCGCCCCGGCATTTGCGCACGGTACGTTTCCATGAACGGCTGCGACAACAGCGTCGTGGTCGCCGTGTCGTTGCTCTGGTCGGACAGGCCGCTGGTTCTGCGCGCCTGGTTGGTCAGCCGCATCGCCTCCACCAGACTGGTCGGCCAGGCTTCGCCGGCCGCGTGTGCGGTTTCCGCCAAAAGCAGGCTGAATGCGATCAAGGGGCCTCCCGAACTGGGCGGCGGGTTCGTCGCCAGGCGGCCGCCGCCGATCTCCCGCATCAGCGGCGCGCGCCGCTCGACCCGGTAGGCCGCCAAGTCCTCCATTCGAAGGATGCCGCCGCCCTCGGCGCAGAGCGCGGTCATCGCGCGCGCCACGTCGCCGCGGTAGAACAGATCCGCGCCCTCTGCAGCCAACGCTTCGAACAGATCGGCCAAGTCCGGCGCGGCATGATGGGCGCCCGTCTCCAGCACCCGGCCCGGCGTCGTTCGGCTTTCAAAAAGCTCTCGTGCCGAACTGCTGCCCAGCATGATGGGAGAAACGACGTCCATGATGGTGGCCTGCAGTGGCGCCAGCGGAACGCCGGAGCGGGCCAGACGGGCCGCCGGCGCGACGATTCGGTCCATTGGCGCGTATCCAAGCGCCCCATGCACGTCGAAGATCCCGGCAACCAGGCCCGGAACGGCGACCGATCCAAGGCCCGTGTGGAATTCCTGGGTCACCGTCCCGAAATCGGCCTGGATAGCCTGGAAGTCCAGCGCGGAGGCCGGCGGACAATGCCCCGGCGTTTGCGCGAAGAAGTCGAACAACGCGGTTTCGCCGGCGGCAGTGCGCGCCAGCAGGAATCCGCCGCCGCCCGGCGATGCCAGCACCGGTTCGGTAACGCAGGCCGCCAGAACACCGGCCAGTGCGGCGTCAAAGGCGTTGCCGCCATCGGCCAGTATTTCGGCCGCGGCCGCCGCGGTCTGTTCGTGTCCGGCGGCAACCGCGCCATGGGCGCCGTTCAAAACCACACTCCCGTTCTTGTGCCGTTCGGCGCGCACCCTACAACGGCGCGGCATGGCTCACCAGACGCTTGCCTGATCTCGCTGGACCGGATAATCCACGCCCGCCAGACAGGAGAACCGGGACCGCCATGCCACGAAAAACCGACGTGATCGATCTGCCCGCCGTCAGCGCGGGCACCCGCCGCTTCTTGACAGTGCACCGTTTCGGACAGCCGGGCGCGCGCCCCAAGGCTTATCTGCAGGCGGCCCTGCATGCGGACGAATGGCCCGGTCTGCTGGTGCTTCATCACATGCTGGGCCTGTTGGTTCGGGCGGATGCCGAAGGCCGGATTGCGGGTGAAATCGTTGTGGTTCCTTATGCCAATCCGGTTGGCCTGGCTCAGCAGATCGGCGGCGCCCATGCCGGGCGGTATGCGTTGGATGGCAGCGGCAACTTCAACCGGTCCTGGACTGACCTTGCGGAAAGCGCCGCGTCGCTGCTGCAAGGGAAACTGTCAGGCGATGAGGAAGCCGATGTCGAGGCTGTGCGCAGCGCCCTGCGGGAGGCGGCCGGCGCTGTGGTGCGCGGCACCGAAGTGGAGGCGCTGCGGGCGACCCTGCTGGGGCTGTCCATCGATGCCGACATCGTCCTGGACCTGCATTGCGACAACGAGGCCTGCCTGCATCTTTACGGCTCGTTCGAGCACGAAGAGCTGTTGAAGCAGCTTGCGGACGACCTGGCCGTTCCCGTGATCCTGGTCGAGACCGATCCGGGGGGCGACCCGTTCGATCACGCCTGCGCGGCGCCATGGCGGCGGTTGCGGGTCTTGATGGATGACGCAGGACATCTGCCGCCGGCCTGCTTCGCAACGACGGTGGAACTGCGCGGGCAGCGGGATGTCTCCGATGCCATGGCCGCGGCCGACGCTGCCGGGCTGGTCCGGTTCCTGACTCGCCGAGGCGTGCTGACCGGTGACGCCGGCGCGGCGCCGGGTCGACCGGGCGAGCCGACTCCGCTGGAGGCGGTCGACGTGGTGCGCACGCCCGTTGGCGGCGTCA
>Ga0056115_1000211_pt1 | contig 29025 bp, 30 predicted proteins | sample WorMetOlspDAHAB1_FD_77007 | JGI IMG/M metagenome (GOLD analysis project Ga0056115, IMG submission 77007) | Marine gutless worms symbiont microbial communities from Max Planck institute for Marine Microbiology, Germany - Olavius sp. DAHAB.1 ...
CCTAAACCTTGCATAATGCCGCCTCACGTCGGGGAGGGCGTTGTTTCATGCTTCTTCGGTTCCTTTTCACTTTGCTTGCCACCGCGGTTCTCGCCGCAGTGGCCCATGCCGCGGACCCGCCGGACCACAGGTACTCGGTGGCCGTAATCATCGGCAACAAGACCTACCAGGGCCGCATCCCCGAGGTTTCCTACGCCCACCGGGACGCGGACGCCATGAAGGCCTACCTCACCCAAGTGCTGGGCTACCGCGAGGGCAACATCATCGACCTGCGCGACGCAACCCAGGCGCAGATGACGTCCGCCTTCGGCAACCGGATGAGCCACGAAGGCGAGTTGTGGGGTTATATCCGGCCGGGCCGGTCCCATGTGACCGTGTTCTATTCCGGCCACGGCGTGCCGGGGCTGAAGGACCGGCGCGGCTATCTGTTACCAGTGAACGCCAACCCGGACACCCCGGAAATCAACGGCTATCCCGTGGACGTGCTGTACGAGAACCTGTCCAAGCTGGAGGCTGCTTCGGTCACCGTCTATCTGGACGCCTGCTTTTCGGGCGAAAGCGATCAGGGCATGCTGATCCGCGCGGCCTCGCCGGTATTCGTGCAGGCCAGCCTGCCCGAGACGGCGGGCGGGCTGACCATTCTAACGGCGGCCTCCGCCGAGCAAGTGGCGAGCTGGGACGAGGAAAACGAACACGGCCTATTCACCTACCACCTGCTGCAGGCTTTAAACGGCGAGGCCGACAAGGAGCCTTTCGGCAACGGCGACGGCTCCGTGACGGTGGCGGAAACCCAGGCTTACCTGGACGAAGAGATGAGCTACATTGCCCGCCGCCGCTTCCGCCGTAAGCAGACGGCAAGCGTCCAGGGCGCGGGCGACACGCAGCTGGGCGTGGTGCCGGACAAACCGGCGCAGGTCGCGGCGCTGGCGCCGTCCTTCACGGTCGAAGAGATGGACAAGAACATGGTCGTTGCCGAAGTCAGCGTGAACACGCGTACCGGGCCCGGGACGACCTTCGAGAAGGTGGAAACCCTCACCCGCGGCACGACGGTCGAAGTGACGGGAAAGGTCGACGGCAAGGACTGGTACCGGATCGCGCTGGCCGGGGGACGGACCGCCTATATTTCCGCGCCGTTGTTGCGTGACGCTGCGCCGACGCCGGCGTAGCCGGCCGTGGGCGTGTATCCTGCGAAACCCGGGGAGACGTTCAAGGACTGCGACACCTGCCCCGAGATGGTGATGGTGCCAGCGGGGGCGTTCCAGATGGGCTCGCCCTCCTACGAAGAAGGCCGTGACGACAATGAGGGGCCGGTCCGCACGGTGACGATTCCGCGAGATTTCGCAGTGGGCAAATACGAGGTGACGAAAGCGGAATTCGCGGCGTTCGTTTCCGCGACCGGCTACACGAGCGCTTCCGATTGCCACACGTATGAAGACGAAAAGTTCGAAAAACGTTCCGGACGGTCCTGGCGTGACCCCGGCTTTCGGCAGTCCGAGCGAGACCCTGCGCTTTGCGTCAGTTGGGACGGAGCCCGCGCATTCGCCGAATGGCTGTCGCGTCGGACAGGCAAATCCTATCGCCTGTTGACGGAGGCCGAATGGGAATACGCGGCACGGGCAGGGACGATGACGGCGCGATCATGGGGCAGCGACAGTGCTTCGGCCTGCGGCTATGCGAACGTGCATGACATTACAAGCAAGACGGTGAACGACGGGTACACCTGGACGAACCATGCATGCGACGACGGCGTTGCGCAGACGGCGGCTGTGGGGAGCTATGAGGCCAATGCCTTCGGTCTGCATGACATGCTTGGCAATGTGTGGGAATGGACGGAGGACTGCTGGAACGAAAGCTTTGCGGGCGCACCGACGGACGGCTCTGCATGGACAAGTGGCAACTGTGAAAGGCACCCCATTCGCGGTGGGTCCTGGGACTTTCGTCCCAGTGGCGTGCGGTCTGCAAACCGGAACTGGGGCGGTTATGCTTACCAATCTCACAACGTCGGGTTTCGCGTTGCCCGGACCAAATAGGTCTTGCTGCTTTAGGGCTGTACCCCAGGACGTTCCAAAGGGTCTTGCATCGGAACTACGTGCAACACACTGCCGCCGCACATAAAAAAGGCTTAGCCGAACGCCTTGAAGGTGATGATCGTGAAGGTGTCCTTCACGCCGGGCAGGGAGTGGATCTGCTCGTTGACGAAATGGCCGATGTCCAGGTCTTCCGGCAGATAGCACTTCATCAACAGGTCGTAGTTGCCAGAGGTGGAATAGACCTCCGAGACATGTTCCGCGCTTTCGATCGCGGCGTTGGCCACGTCGTAGGCGCGGCCCAGTTCCGATTTCACCTGGATGAAGATGGTTTGCATGGACCCTGCCTCAGGTCTTGGTGGGACGTTGAAGGAACGCCGGCACGTGGTCGCCCATGCCCACGACCCCGGTGTCGTCCCGGTCTTCGCTGGCGGCGCTGCGCCGCTGTTTCGCCGGCGTCGGCGGCTTCGACTTGGCCGGCCGGCCGGTGCGTTGACGCGACGATCCGGACTTCGGCTCCCGTGGTGGCGGCGCCGTCTCCCGCGGGGCCGCCTCTGCGGACTCCAGGCCGTCCTGCATCCTGACGGGGATCTTGCGGCCCACCAGCCTCTCGATCTCGGCGACCGCCTTAGAATCGGCACGGGTCGCCAGCGTGATCGACTGGCCTCGCCGGCCTGCCCGGCCGGTGCGGCCGATCCGGTGAATGTAGTCCTCGGCGTTGACCGGGACGTCGTAGTTGAACACGTGGCTGACCGCGGATATGTCCAGGCCCCGTGCGGCGACGTCGGAGCAGACCAGCATCGTGATCTCGCCGGCGCGGAACTTTTCCAGCCATTCCATACGTTTGTACTGGTCCATGTCGCCGTGCAGCGGGCCCGCCGGCAGTCCATGCCGGGCAAGTGACCGGTAGAGATCGGCGACGCCGCGCTTGCGATTGCAGAAGATCAAGGCGTTCTGGATGTCCGTCGCCTGCAGCAGATCCTTCAGGACCCTTTCCTTTCTTTCCTTGCTGACCTTGACCAGAGACTGTTCCACCGTATCGGCGGCCGAGGACGGCGGGTCCACGGTCACTTCTTTCGGGTTGATCAGGAACTTGTCGGCGAGGCGCCGGATCTCCTTGGGCATGGTGGCGGAGAACATCACGGTCTGGCGCATCTTCGGCATCAGCGACGCGATACGTTCGACGTCGGGGATGAAACCCATGTCCAGCATGCGGTCGCCTTCGTCGATCACCAGGATCTTGGTGTCGGTCAGGATGACCTTGCCGCGTTCGCAATGGTCCAGCAGGCGTCCGGGCGTTGCAATCAGCACATCGACGCCCCGGTCCAGCTTCTTGTCCTGATCGGAGAACGACACGCCGCCGATCAACAGCGCCATGGTCAGCTTGTGGAACTTGCCGTAGATCTCGAAGTTCTCGGCCACCTGGGCGGCCAGTTCGCGGGTCGGTTCCAGGATCACCGACCGCGGCATCCGGGCGCGGGCCCGTCCCTGGGCCAGGATGTCGATCATCGGCAGCGTGAAGGAGGCGGTCTTGCCGGTGCCGGTCTGGGCGCAGCCCAGCACATCCCGGTTCATCAGGATGTAAGGGATGGCCTTTTCTTGGATCGGAGTGGGTTGTTCGTAGCCGGCCTCTGAAACGGCGCGGAGAACTTCCGCGCCAAGACCTAAATCGGCAAAAGCGGTTGCCATGCGTGCCTTTCGGGGCCTTCCTTAAGGCTCCAGAACGATCGAAACATCAATCGGCATAGGGTCAGGATAGAATCGAGCGGGATAATAGGGCCGCAAAGCGCCCTGTCAACGTTCGAATCTTGTGCTAGTTCAGTAATTTGACCTTCGGTCGGTTAACGTGGATGTGGGGGATGCTGCAATGCTGATCAAGGCGGCCCGGTCCTGCCTTCTCCTGGTCGATGTCCAGGAGCGGCTGGCGCCTGCCGTACCGGATGCAGACACCGTCGTGCAAAATTGCGCGGCGCTGGTTCAGGCGGCCCGGCGGCTGGATATTCCGGTCCTTGCCTCGGAAGAGTACCGCGCCGGTCTTGGCGAGACCGTTTCCCCCCTGATCGAGGCGCTGGACGGGAACGAACGGTACGAGAAGCTTCACTTTTCCTGCGCCGACGATCCTGGCATTGCCGCCGCGCTGGGCGGGTTTGGCCGCGACCAGGTCGTGATCGCGGGCCTGGAGACCCATGTCTGCGTGCTGCAAAGCGCACTGGGCCTGAAGGCGGCGGGGTACGTGCCTTATGTGGTCGCCGACGCGACCGCCAGCCGGACCGACGCCAACAAGTCGCTGGCGATCAACCGCCTGCGCCGCGGCGACGTCGGGATCGTCAGCGTGGAGATGGTGCTGTTCGAATGGCTGTCCGTCGCCGGCACGCCTGAATTCAAGGACCTGTTGAGGTTGATCAAGTGAGCGAACGAACGCCACTGGTTTTGATCCCCGGCCTGTTGTGCGACGAACGCCTGTGGGATCACCAAACGCAATATCTGGCCGACATCGCCGAGACGACAGTCGGCAATACCCTTGAAGACGATTCGATTGCGGGAATGGCGCGGCGGATCCTGGACACCGCACCTCCACGCTTTGCGCTGGCCGGGCTTTCCATGGGCGGCTACGTCGCCCAGGAGATCATGCGTCAGGCGCCCGAGCGGGTCGATCGGCTTGCCCTGGTGGATACCTCGTCGCGCCCGGACACGCCGGAGGCACTCAAGCGACGCCGCGGGCTGATCGAACTCGCCACCAAGGGCAAGTTCAAGGGCGTGACGCCGCGGCTCTTGCCGTTATTGATCCATCCCGACCGGCTGGAGGACCATCCGCTGACCGATGTCATTATGAGGATGGCGGAAAAGATTGGTCAGGCGGTGTTTGTGCAACAACAGACCGCCATCATGGGTCGGGTCGACGGGCGGCCCGATCTTGCGAACATCGCCGTGCCCACAATCATCATCGTCGGCCGCGAAGACGCCCTAACGCCCATGGAGGTGCAGGAAGAACTGGCGTCGGGCATCCCGGGGGCGCGCCTGTGCGTCGTCGAAGAATGCGGGCACCTGGCCCCGATGGAGCGCCCCCACGCCGTAACCGCCCTGATGCGGGACTGGCTGTTGCGGTCGTAGCCGCAAGCGGTCCGCATTTATGATCGCCGCCTTGCCCCGCCGAACGGCATTCGGCGCTAGACTGGCCGTGCCCGCAAACACGAGGAGAGGGACATGGCAGGCGCCCCGGCACCAGGTCCGAACAAGACGGCGGCAACCCAGCTCGCGCGCGCGTTCGCTCAGGAAGAGGAAAGCGGCATGCGGGTCGCGACCCATGGGCGCGCGATCGCGCTGGGCCTCATCATGGTGCTGGCGGTGGTGTTCGTGGGTTATCCGCCGGCGCTTCACGTTCAGTTCCTGCTCGCCGTCCTGATCGCGCTTGGGTATGTCCATCTTTGGGTCGTGCGGCGGCGCGGCGCGATGTTGCTGCGCTATGGTCTGGTCCTGACAGACTTTGCGCTGTTGTCGCTCGTTCTTTCCCTGCCAAATCCCTTGGATCCGACGCCTGACCCCGACCAGGCCCTGCTGCGCCACGGCTTGTTCGTCTATTACATCTTTATCGTCGTTGCGGCCTCCTTCACCTATGTCCCACGACTGATGTGGTTCGCCGGGCTCGCGGCCGCCGCCACCTGGAGCTTCGGCGTGCTGGAGCTACTCAGCCGGCCTGAGACGGTGACCGACCGGGCGCGCATGTTCGATCCGCTTTATGTGGACGTGGACCTGTGGGTGCAGGAGGTGTCGCTGATGCTCCTGATCGCGGCCATGCTCAGCGCCGTGGTTGCCCGGTCCCGCGCGATGGTCGCCCGCCAGGCCGCCGCCAGCCAGCAGCGCGCCAACCTGGCCCGGTACTTCGCACCCAACATCGTGGACCGGCTGGCAGGCCGGGACGAGGCGCTGGGCGCGAGCAGGGTGCAGCCGGTCGCGGTCCTGTTTGCAGACCTCGTCGGTTTCACCGCGCTTGCAGAGACGATGACGCCGGAGCAGGTGATCGCGCTTCTCCGCCGTTTCGATGCGGCGATGGAAGGGGCCGTGTTCGACCATCACGGGACCCTGGACAAGTATTTGGGCGACGGGATCATGGCGACATTCGGAACGCCCGAAACCGGGCCGCACGACGCGCTCAACGCCCTCGCCTGCGCCCGGGCGATGCACGAAGCGGTCCGGCGCTGGAACGAGACCCGCGCGGCCGAGGGACAGCCGCTGATCAGTCTCTCGATCGGCATTCACTATGGCGAGGTTGTGCTTGGAGACGTCGGATCGGCGCGGCGGCTCGAATTCGCCGTGCTCGGCGACGCGGTCAACGTTGCCAGCAAGTTGGAGGCGATCACCAGGCGCTACGGCGCGACAACGGCCATCAGCGAAACGCTTGCGGATGCCTGTATGACAGAAGATGCCGGGCGGGCGGGGCCGCTCCTGGCCGGTTTCGACCCGCCTCTGTCCGTCGATCTGCCCGGCAAGGCGCAGCCCATGTCCGCCCGGCTCGCGAAACCGGCCGCCGTCGGCTGAACCGACGGCGCGGCCGCCAACGGCCCGCTTGCTTCTAGCTGTCGTTCCGGCGCGACGGCTCGTCCCGCGGGAACAGCCTGTAGGTGAGCTTTCGGATCATATCCGTGAAACGCGGATCGTCCGGGCGGAAGGCAAGCGTCGTGCCGCGCACCTCCGTCAGCCTTTGGTCGCCGCGGCAATAGGCCGCCAGCACGGTGACGAAGTTGCCCTGCGGCCGGTCGGGACGCGGCCGCCGCTGGCCCGAACACAGCATGGCACCGCCGAAGCTGCGCGGCGCGTAATAGAACAGCACCACCCGGTAATTCTCGGATCGTCCCGACGGCCGGTAGGCCACGAAATTCACCCGCGGCCCGTAATGGGCGCCGCGCATGGCGCGCCGGGCGATCTGGTCGGAGACGTGTTTGTCGTGGAACCGGAACGGATTGCCGTTGATCACCACCCACATCGAGCCGTTGCCGGCGACGTAGTGGGACTCGCCCGCGCTGTATTGGGGCGCAACCCGTGCCCTGTTGGTGGGCGAAAACTGGCCGCCGCAGGCCGACAACAGGGCCGCACACGAAACCAGGGCCGCGATGACCAGACGGGAAATCCTCATGGTCGGCGACCCGCGCGTGCGATTACGAGCAGAATTCGGGCGACGGGCAGGCGGAGGTCTGACGGCCCCGATGGCGCAGCGGCACCAGCGACCGGATCATCTGGCTCATCAGGGCGTCGAACGCCGGCGAGCCGGGCGGCGCGTCCTGATTCGAGCCGAACGCCTCGGTCAGCGGCTTGTCGCGCAGGCACAGGGCGCCGAGCACATAGGTCGTGCCGGGCCTCGCTACCGGTTGCGGCATGTCTCTTTCGGGATTGCAAAGAACGAAACCGTTGGTGTTGTCAGGAGGATTAAAGAAGAACTCGATCCGGTATTGCAAGCGCGCCGAGCTTCCCGGCGTCGTCGTGAAGTTCGTGTTCATGAGAGTGATCTGACCCTGGATACCATCGATCACCGCCTGCTCGAAGTCCTGTTTCGACAAATCCGTCGGGTTGTTCCGCACAACGACCTGGAAATCCCGGTTGTTGCCCGCACCCCACTGGATTTCGGTCGTGTCGTACCGCCCGTAAATCCGGTTTCGGGAAATCGACGTGGCGCCGGCAACGCAACCGGCCAGGAAGACCAACGCCATGATGGCGGCGCAAGACCGAAGGCAAAGGCGACGCTTCCTTGCGTTCGGCTGGGGCAGGGGGCGTTCTGGCGCCATATCCGGTCTCCTTGCCGTTGTTCCTTAGCCGCACGTCGCCTGTGGCGGACAGCGCGACGACCTCCTCCCCCGGTGATACTGGGGCAGGATCGAACGGATCACCTGTGACATCAGCCTGTCGAAACCTTCAGTGCCCGGCTCGGCACCCGATGCGCTTCCGAATGCTTCGGAAAGCGGGTTGTCGCGCAGGCAGTAGGCCGCCAGCACATAAGTGACGCCGGGACGTTGCACGGCATCGGGGAGTTCCCGGTTCGGGTTGCACAAGACGAACCCGTTGGTCGTATCCGGCGGGTTGAAGAAGAACTCGACCCGGTATTGCGGGCGGGCGCTGTCGCCTGGCGTCGTCGTGAAGTTGGTGATCATGTAGGTGATCTGGCCCTGGATCGCATCCACCACCTTCTGTTCGAACTCCTGGGCGGGCAGCGTGCTGGGGTTGTTGCGGACAACCACGGTGAAATCGCGCCCGCCGCCGTTGCCCCATTGGACCTCGCTCACGTCGTAGCGGCCGTAAAGCCGATTGCGCGAGATCGAACTCGTGGTCTCCACGCATCCCGCCAGGAACGCCAGACACAGGGTCCAGCAGATTGCCGCACGTTTGAAGCTCTTCATTCGAGAACCTGCAAGGTCGGTCAATTGCATGGCGGGTAGTCGCAGCGTTTGTTGTCCAGGTCGCGCTTGTGGTTGGGCAGAACCCGGCGGACCAGGATCGAGAACAGCGCCTTGAAGTTGGCGTCGCCCGGCTGGGCCTTGGCGACGGTCCCGCGCGCCTCGGATACCACCTGGTCGCGCAGACAAAAGGCCCCCAGGATCTCCGAATGCCGGTCCCTGGGCGTCGGGGTCGGCAGCTCCAGGTTGCGGTTGCACAGTGTCCGGCCGCTGATGTTGATGGGCGCGTCGAACATGAACTCCACCCGGTATTGAAGCCGTGCGCTTTCGCCCGGGGTCGTGGTGAAGTTGGTGATCATGTAGGTGATCTGGCCCTGGATCGCGTCGATCACCGCCTGGTCGAGCTCTTCTTTCGGGATGCTGTAAGGATTGTTGCGGACGACCACATGGAAGTCCCGGCCGCCGCCGGCGCCCCATTGAACCTCGTTCATGTCGTATCGGCCATAGAGATACGGCCGGGTGATGGTCGGCTGATCGGTGCAGGCGGCGAGTCCTGCCGCCAGTAACACAAGGCAACCGATGGCCCGCTTCATCCATCGCTCCCAAAGGTCACATTCCATGCACGGCGTCGCGCGGTCCGTTGCGCGCGATGCGGTATTCTAGAGCGTCGTGGGAGAACGTCTACGTCACAGATCGTCGCGCGCGCGTGAGCGCGGCGACGCACCGGCAGATCGCATGCGCTAGACGTCGATGTTGTCGACGAATTCCGCGTTTTCCTGGATATAGGCGAAGCGCAGCTCCGGCTTCCGCCCCATCAGGGTTTCGACGGTTTTGGCCGTCTTGCGCGCGTCGGAAAGCTGGTCCTGGTCGCGCCGGTCCGGGATCATCACCCTCAAAAGCGTGCGCTTTTCCGGATCCATGGTCGTGTCGCGCAACTGGTGCGGCGGCATCTCGCCCAGGCCCTTGAACCGGCTGACATCCACCTTGGCGTTGGCCTTGAATTCCTTCTTCAACAGCCGGTCCTTGTCGGCGTCGTCGCGGGCGTAGACCGACTTGCCGCCCTGGGTCAGGCGGTAAAGCGGCGGCATGGCCAGGAACAGGTGGCCGTTTTCGATCAGGCCCGGCATCTCCTTGTAGAAATACGTCATCAACAGCGATGCGATATGCGCGCCGTCGACGTCGGCGTCGGTCATGATGATGATGCGTTCGTAGCGCAGGCGATCTTCGCTGTAGTCGGTGCGGGTGCCGCAGCCCAGCGCCTGCATGATGTCTCGCAGTTCCTGGTTGCCTGCCAGCTTGTCGGCCGACGCGCTGGCAACGTTCAGGATCTTGCCGCGCAGGGGCAGGATCGCCTGGAAGCGGCGGTTGCGGGCCTGCTTGGCCGAGCCGCCGGCGCTGTCGCCTTCCACCAGGAACAGTTCCGTGCCGTCGGGGCCGCTTTCGCTGCAGTCGGCCAGCTTGCCGGGCAGGCGTTGCTTGCGTGGCGGCGTCTTGCGCCGCTGCTCTTTCTCCAGCCGGCGGCGGGTGCGTTCGTCGACCCGTTCCAGCACCCGTTCCAAGAGGTCGTTGGCGCCCGTGGGGTCTTCGGCCAGCCAGTGGTCGAAATGATCCTTAAGCGCGGATTCGACCAGCTTCGCCGCCTCCGGCGAAGCCAGTTTCTCTTTCGTCTGGCCCTGGAACTGGGGATCGGGAATGAAGACGGAAATCAGGGCGGAGGCCTCGCCGACCACGTCTTCGCCGGTGATCTGCGCCGCCTTCTTGTTGCCGACCAGTTCGCCGTGCGCCTTCAGGCCCTTGGCCAGCGCCGTGCGCATCGCCGATTCATGGCTGCCGCCCTGGGACGTGGGGACCGTGTTGCAGTAGGAGTTGCAGAAGCCGTCGCCGTCGGCCGCCCAGCCGATCGCCCATTCCACCCGGCTGGCGCCGTCCGCGGACGCCGCCTGACCGGAGAAGGGACGTGGCGTGATGGTGACGCGTTCGCCGATCGCCGACGCCAAGTAGTCGACCAGCCCGCCGGGAAAGTGCAGCGTCTCCTTTTCGGGGATCTCGCTGTCTTTCTTGATCAGGCCGGCGTCGCAGCGCCAGCGGATTTCGACGCCGCGGAACAGATAGGCCTTCGACCGTACCATGCGGTAGAGCCGCACCGGGTCGAAGCGGGCGTCGTCGCCGAAGATCTTCGGGTCGGGATGGAAGCAGACGGTGGTGCCGCGGCGGTTGGCGACCGCACCCGTCTTTTTCAGCTTGGTGGTCGCCTTGCCGCGCTTGTAACTCTGGGTGTAGCGCTGGCGATCGCGGATCACCTCGATCTCCATCCTGTCCGACAGCGCATTGACCACCGAGACGCCGACACCGTGCAGACCGCCCGAGGTGTAGTAGGCCTTGCCCGAGAACTTGCCGCCGGAATGCAGCGTCGTCATGATCACTTCCAACGCCGACTTGTTCTTTTGTTTCGGATGCGGGTCGACCGGGATGCCGCGGCCGTTATCCTTGATGGTGACCTGGTTGTCCGCTTCCAGCTCGATCTCGATGCGGCTTGCGTGACCCGCGACCGCCTCGTCCATGGAGTTGTCCATGACCTCGGCCACCAGGTGATGCATGGCGCGCTCGTCGCTGCCGCCGATATACATCCCCGGCCGCCGGCGTACCGGTTCCAGCCCTTCCAGGACTTCAATGTCTTTTGCGGAGTAGGATCCAGATGTCGCCACAGCGGCGCTAAACAGTGTGTTTGACATGAACCGCACGTGTAATGGGTGGAGTTGCGGTGATCAAGCTCATACGGTAGCGGTTTGCGGCGTTGCCTACAAGATGTTGTGAAAAAAGGGACTGAAATGGCCGAAAAACCCCAAAAGCCGCGCGGCGAACTGATGTTGCGAACGCTGGCGATGCCGGCCGACACCAATCCGGCCGGCGACATCTTCGGCGGCTGGCTGATGTCGCAGATGGACATTGCCGGCGCGATGATGGCGGTTCCCCGCGCCGGCGGACGCGTCGCCACCGTCGCGGTCGATGCCATGGTGTTTCACAAGCCTGTCAAGGTCGGCAACATCCTGTGTTGCTATGCCGATCTCACGCGGGTGGGCAACACGTCGATGACGGTGCACGTTCAGGCCTGGGCGCTGGACGGCGAGGCGCGCGACCGCCGGGTCAAGGTGACGGAAGGGGACTTTACGTATGTCGCAATCGGTCCGGATCGAAAGCCGCGGCCGGTCGACCCGCCGGAATAGGGGGGTGTTTCAGGCCGCCGCGCCGGAGGCGGTCAGATCGGCGGCGGGCTTGCCGGCCTGTGCCTTGACCCAGGCATCGTCGCTCAGCATGCGGGCGAAGTCGTCCCACGGTCCTTCGAAGCCGTCCACCTGGCCATGGACGAACCGGCCTTCGGCCAGCCGCACCAGGACTTTTCGCAGGCTGTAGCGGTCCTCGGAACGGTTGCAGATGTACCAGACGCCGATGCCGTCATAATCGAACGAGACGCGCGCCTGCATCGATGCGGGATCGTCTTCGCGGTCGTAGGCGCGGAAGTCCATGGGACCGGCATCGACCTCTTCGGGGTCGTACAGCGCAAAGACATAAAGATCCGCCATGCCAATGAGCCGCTCGATCTCGCCGGCGACGAGACCTTGCATCAACGAGCGCAGCTCATAGGGTTTCTCCGACATCGGTCGGACTCCTTCCGAATTCCCGCAGCGCAGCATAGTCGGTTTGCGACTCGGCGCAACAAAAAATATTTGCATTACGTAAGGAAAACAAACAACTGCACAGAAATGTAAAAATCTAGGGGTCCGAGGACTCCAATACTACACAATATAGTGTGCCAAATAATACTTACGGAGTGGTGAATCCGGGTCTTCGGCGTCACGGCACCGTGACTGGCGCGGCGGAGCGGTCCGCCGTTAGTCTGGTCGACGAGGCGTCAGGGGAGGTGGCGATGCGCCGTCGGTACCTACTATTCACGGCAGTACTTTGCGTCGACTTGGCGGCCTCCGCCATGGCCGGCGAGGCCGATGTCGTCGGGGTCGTCGCCACAAAAAGCGGACCTGGGGTATTTCGGTTCGATGTGACGGTCCGCCACGACGATGCCGGCTGGGATCACTATGCAGACCAATGGGAGGTTGTGGCGCCGGACGGCACGGTCCTGGGCCAGAGGGTGCTGTTGCACCCGCATGTTGAAGAACAGCCTTTTACCCGGTCTTTGACCGGCGTGGCCGTCCCCGAGGGCGTCGATCGCGTCACCGTCCGAGCCCGGGACAGCCAGCATGGTTGGGGCGGGCGGGAACAGGACGTGCCGTTGCCCCGCTAGTTGTGCGATTGGCGACAGAAACTTTGTGTTTACCGTACGCCTCTATCCTCTGGCCGTCGCCGGACCGGGCCTGCCCGGCCGCGCGTTCCACGAGGAGACGGGCAATGACGCATTTTCTGGTGTCGGACGAAAATCCTGCGGGCCACAAGCTGGAGGACCTGCTGGTGGCCTTGCGGCGCGACATCCTGTTGCGATGCGAGAAGATCGTCGAGGATCCCCGTCCGGATGCCAAGCAGGTCCTTGCCAACAACCTGCGCATCCTGAACCTGATCACCGAAGCGATCGGGCTTGCCGAGGATTCCACCCAGGTCCTGGACAAGGCCTTCGGGCCGAGCCAGGCCGCCAGCGGCGGGCCGCCCCGGATCGGCACCGCGTGACCCGGCCCTACGGGCTCGGCGGCTCCAACAGGACCTGCCGGTAGACCGGGCCCATCAGCGGCGGCAGCACGAACATCGGGATCTGGCCGAGACCGAAGAAGATCAACAGGTCCAGGTCCGCGCCGTCGCCCAGCACCAGATAGATCAGCCCCATGTTGCAGTAACCGCTCATCAGGCCGACGGCCAGCGCGGTGCTGCGGCCGAGAAACCAGAACGCGGCGGTCCCGACCGCCTGCAGGCCGACCACCACGGCGAACGACATCGCCGTGCTGAGCGCCACATAGCCCGGCCGCTGGAGACCCATCTCGGTAACGCCGTCCATGATGGCGATGATGAAGATGGAGATGAGGATCACCGAGATCCCGTCCATCGGCATCGCCCAGCGTTCGATCCTGGCTTCGCCCAGCACGCGTTTGACCAGGAATGCGGCGAAAAAGGCGCCGAATACCAAACCCATCAACCGCCCGGTGAACGCAAGCAGCGAGATCTCGATCTCAAGGCCCAACAGCAACAGCGCCATCGGCGGAAGCACGAAGGGCACAAAGAACATGGAAAACACCGTGGCGACGATGATCACGGCGGCGTCGAGGCCCAGGAACAGCGCAATGGCCGCGCCCGAGGCCAGCGGCGGCGCTGCCGCCGCCAGGATCATCGCGGATTCCAGAGGTCCATGCAGCGGCACCGCCTGCAGGACCAGCCAGGTCAGCATCGGACAGCCCAACAGCACCCAGACCGTCAGCGCCAGCAGCAGCGGCCAGCGTTTGAGATAGCGAACCTGGTGTTCCCAGTGGATCCGCACAATGGTGATGATCAGCGGGATCGCCAGCGCCGGTAGCATGATTTCCTGACACCATTCCGCCAGCTTCGGAAAGCCGATCCCCAAGACGACGCCGACCGGCAGCGCCTTCGACGCGCGGTTTCCGATCCAGTCCAGGACGGCAACGGCCATCAGCGGACCGCGCCCGCGGCGGGCGATTGTATCGGGGACACGTGGTCTGCCGGTTTGGCCAAGTAAAGGCGCTCCGCATCCATGAGGTGCCGCAACGCGGCTGCGACGGGTGTTGTTGTCGCAGGATGGGCCATGAGCTGCAAACGGTTCATTAACCCGCCCGCCGATGGCAAGCAGGCGAAAGAAAAGACCCCGCCGAAGGCGGGGCCAGTCCTGGTCTCCTGGAGGACGGATCCGGACCGGCGTTTCCGCGCCGGCCCGGGATTGTCCGCCGGTATGGGATCAGACGCTGTAGTACATCTTGAACTCGACCGGGTGCGGGGTGTGCTCCAGCTGGTACACCTCTTCCCATTTGAGCTCCAGATAGCCGTCGATCATGTCGTCGGTCATGACGTCGCCGGCCTTCAGGAAGGCGCGGTCCGCGTCCAGCGATTCCAGCGCTTCGCGCAGGGAACCGCAGACTGTCGGCACGCCTTCCAGCTCTTCCGGCGGCAGGTCGTAGAGGTCCTTGTCCATCGGATCGCCCGGGTGGATCTTGTTCTCGATCCCGTCAAGGCCGGCCATCAACATGGCGGTGAAGGCCAGGTACGGATTGCCGGACGCGTCCGGGAAGCGGACCTCGACGCGCTTGCCGTTGGGGCTGGCGGCGTATGGGATGCGGCACGAAGCCGAGCGGTTGCGGGCCGAATAGGCCAGCAGCACCGGCGCCTCGAAGCCCGGGATCAGCCGCTTGTAGCTGTTCGTGGTGGCGTTGGAGAACGCGTTGATCGCCTTGGCGTGCTTCATGATCCCGCCGATGTAATAGAGGCAGGTGTCCGACAGGTCGGCATAGCCCGAGCCCGCGAACGTGTTCTTGCCTTCGCTCCAGATCGACTGGTGGCAGTGCATGCCCGAGCCGTTGTCTTCCAGGATCGGCTTGGGCATGAAGGTGGCGGACTTGCCGTAGCTGTGCGCGACCATATGGGTCACGTACTTGTAGATCTGCAGCGAGTCCGCGGCGCCGACCAGGGTGCCGAACTTCAGGCCCAGTTCGTGCTGGGACGGCGCGACCTCGTGATGGTGTTTTTCCATCTCCAGGCCCATTTCGGTCATGGTCGTGACCATTTCGGCGCGCAGGTCCTGGCCGCCGTCGACGGGCGGAACCGGGAAGTAGCCGCCCTTGGCCGCCGGCCGGTGACCCATGTTCCCTTCGTCAAACGCGGCGCCCGTGTTGTACGGACCCTCGTCGGAATCGATCATGTAGAAGGTCGCGTTCTGGCTGACGTTGAACCGGACATCATCGAACACGAAGAACTCAGCCTCCGGTCCGAAATAGACGGCGTCGCCGATCCCGGTCGATGCCGTATGAGCCAGTGCCTTCTTGGCCACCGACCGCGGGCAGCGCGCATAGGGCTGGCCGCTGAGCGGATCCAGCACGTCGCAGAACATGATGAGCAAGGGCTGGGCGGCAAACGGATCCATGACCGCGGTGTCCGGGTCGGGCATCAGGGTCATGTCGGACTCGTTGATCGCCTTCCAGCCGGCGATCGACGATCCGTCGAACATGATGCCGTCGCGGAAGACGTCTTCATCGATTGTCGACACATGCTGGGCGGTGTGCTGCCATTTTCCCCGCGGATCGGTGAAACGGAAATCGACGTATTTGACGTCGTTTTCCTTGATCATGTTCAGAACGTTCTCAACGGACATGCTGTTTGTTCCCCTTTCAGGTTTGGCGTTTTCGCCAGTTGTCGATGCTCCAGGACGGGAGGAGGGACGGACGCAGGCTGCCTAGATGGCGTCTGCGCCCTTTTCACCGGTGCGGATTCGAATGACGTCCTCGACGGAGGAGACGAAGATCTTGCCGTCGCCGATGCGGCCGGTCTTTGCCGCATTCTGAATGGCCTCCACGGCGCGCTCGCTGAGCGCATCGTCCAGAACCACCTCCAGCTTTACCTTCGGCAGGAAATCGACCACGTATTCGGCCCCGCGATAGAGCTCCGTATGGCCCTTCTGCCGCCCGAAGCCCTTTGCCTCGGTGACCGTGATTCCCTGGATGCCGACCTCGTGAAGCGCCTCTTTCACTTCATCGAGCTTGAATGGTTTGATGATCGCCTCGATCTTTTTCATGGGGTCCCCAAAAATCCTCCGTCAAGACAGCGCTGCGCCGTCGACGACGGCACAGCCACGCGCCCACCCAAATAGCACAGCGCGTGCCAATTCTTAGCGGAAGATGAATCTTCGCAATTTCAAATGGTTATGGGGATATTGCCCAGAAAACATGCAAACCCGTATGCCTAAGGATTGGGCAGTTGTCGAAATAACAGGCAGACGATGGGCGGTTTTCCATCAACCGCGCAACACGTCCGCGATCCGCTCGACCGCCCGTTCGATGTTCTCGGTGGAATTGGCGTAGGAGAACCGCAGGTAGCCCTCGCCGTACCCGCCGAAGCTGGTCCCGGCGACCGTGGCGACGCCCGCCTTGTCCAGGAACAGGTCCTGCGCCTGGGCCGCCGTAAGGCCGGTGCCTTCGATGTTGGGGAAGGCGTAGAACGCGCCGCCGGGCTCGATACAGCGGAAGCCGGGCAAGCTGTTCAGGGCATCGACGATCACCCGGCGCCGTTCGGCGAATGTTTCCATCATGGCATCGACGGCGTCCTGCGGACCCTCCAGCGCTGCGATGCCCGCGAATTGGGTGGCCGCATTGACGCAGGAATGGCAGTTGATACACAGGCGCGTGGCGCCCTCGACCAAACTCTTTGGCCAGACCGCGTAGCCCAGGCGCCAGCCTGTCATGGCGTAGGTCTTGGACCAGCCGTCCAGCATGATGGCCCGGTCTTTCAGCGCCGGATAATGCAGGATGCTGGCATGGGTGCGCCCGTCGTACAGCATGCGGCTGTAGATCTCATCCGCCATGATGGCGGCGTTGGGGAAGGCCGTCAGGCCTTCGGCCAGCTTGTCCAGCTCCTCCTTCGGCGTGACGCCGCCGGTGGGATTGGCGGGCGTGTTGACGATGACCAGGCGCGTTGCCGGCGTCATCCGGCTCAAAACGTCGTCGGCGGAAAAGGCGAAGCCGTTCTCTTCCAACAACGGCACCGGAACCGGCTTGGCGCCGGAAAAGGCGACGGCGGAGTGATAGATCGGAAATCCCGGATCGGGATACAGGATCTCCGCGCCGGGCTCGCCGAACACCAGGATGGCGAAGAACATGGTCACCTTGCCGCCGGGGACGACCACGACGGTGTCGGGGTCGACGGGGACGCCGCGCCTGGCCTCCAAGTCGCTGGCGACGGCCTGGCGCAGGGGCAGGATGCCGTTGGCAGGCGTGTAGCCGTGATGGCCCGCCTTCAGGGCGTCGACGGCGGCCTCGACCACATGGCCCGGCGTCTTGAAGTCCGGCTGGCCGATCCCGAGATTGATGATGTCGCGTCCTTCGCGCTCCAGCGCGGCGGCGCGGGCCAGGACGTCGAAGGCGGTCTCGGTTCCAAGCCGGCCCATGGCTTCGGCCACGTGCAACATAACGCTCCCCCTTGTTCCGGTTTTGCGCCATGAAGACCGATCGCTCGGCGTTCCACAAGAGGGGCGTGGGTCGGGCGCCGCTTGTGCGCTTGACGGCGCGATGCCCGGCGCTTAGAACGCGGCGCGACGGTGGCTGTAGCTCAGTTGGTTAGAGCGCCTGGTTGTGGTCCAGGAGGTCGTGGGTTCAAATCCCATCAGCCACCCCAGCGGCCCGCGCGCAAACGGCTTGCCAGCCAGGTGAAGCCCGGCCGCAGGGGAACTGGTCGTCTCGTTCAATGCGAAGGCGGCAATTGGCTGCCTGTCCCTGACATATCAGTTGCCGGCACCGTAGCGGGGGCAGCATTGTCCAACGGCGCGGTGTCCGGCGCTAAGAACGCGGCGCGACGGTGGCTGTAGCTCAGTTGGTTAGAGCGCCTGCTTGTGGTGCAGGAGGTCACGGGTTCGACTCCCGTCAGCCACCCCAGCGACCTGCGGTCAACACCGGAACAAGATGCGCGCCTTGGTGCGTGCGCCTTGTGTCTTTATGATCGCCGGTGCACGCGGCGATGGCAAAGAGGGGGCCGGGGCAATGAGACGGTTTGTACAGGGCGCGGGATTGGCGCTGGTCGCCGCGCTGGTGTGCGCCGCCACCTTGGCCGCGGCCCAAACCCCTGGCTGGCCGAAGTCCCTGAAGGGGCATCTCTTGGTCGCCGAACCGACCATGGGCGATCCCAATTTCGACCATACCGTCGTCTTTATGGTCGAACATGACCATCAGGGCGCGTTCGGCATTGTGGTCAACCGCAGCTACGGCCTGGTGCCTTTAGCCGAGCTGATGTCCGGTTTCGGCGTCGATGAGGCGCCGGCCGAGGACAGGGTCGAGGTCATGTATGGCGGGCCCGTCTCGCCGGAACTGGGAATGGTTCTGCATTCCAACGATTACGCGACCGACGGCACGCGGACGGTGACGACGACCCTGTCCTTCACGACGAACGTCAAGGTGCTGGAAGACATCGCCGGCGGCCGGGGGCCCAGCAAGAGCCTGCTGGTGATGGGGTACGCCGGATGGGCGCCGGGCCAGCTTGAGTCCGAGATCGACCGCGGCGACTGGTTCTGGGTTCCCGCCGACAGTGAAATGGTGTTGAGCCAGCGGCACAAAGACAAATGGCAGGCCGCGATGGATCTGCGCGGGACGGACCTTTGAGCGCTGCCGCCTGGACATGAGCGCGCAACACCGGCGGTGCCTGCCATGATCGACCCGGAAGACTACATGAAGGTCTTCATGGCGGTGTTCGAGCGCATGGTGCGCCAGGGCCCCGGCAGCCCCGCCACGACCCGGCACATGTTCGACCTGATCCCCGCCGGACAACGCATTGAACGGGTTCTCGACATCGGCTGCGGAAAGGGCGTCGCCAGCCTGCTCTTGGCCCGGTGGAGCGGCGCAGAGGTCACCGCGGTCGACACCCACCAGCCGTTTCTCGACCATCTGACGGAAGAAGCGGCACGCGAAGGCCTGTCGGACCGGATCCATCCGGTCGCCAAAAGCATGATGGCGCTCGATTTTCCCGCGGCATCGTTCGATCTGCTGTGGGCCGAAGGCAGCGCCTATGTGCTTGGCGTGGAAATGGCGTTTATCGAATGGCGGCCGCTGCTGCGGTCGGCCGGCCTGCTGTTCCTCAGCGACGCGGTCTGGACCACCGACAGTCCCGCCCCGGAATGCCGCGCCTTCTGGGAGCAGGAATACCCCGCCATCACCGACCTGGCGACCCGCGCCGAACAGGCCCGCGCCGCCGGCTATGCGGTCGTCGCCAGCGCGGTCCAGCCGAAGGGCGACTGGGACGCCTACACAGCCGACATGGCAACGCAAGTCGACTGGGCGGAACGGACGTTCGGATCATCGGACGTCATCGACGACCTGCGCCGGGAAGCCGACATACAGCGCCGCTTTGGCGACCAGTTCGGATACGGCGGTCTGCTGCTGCAAAAGGTCGACTGACCGGGCTTAGCCCCAGGGACCCGCAACCCCCGCCATATCGCGCAGGCGCCGGATCCGCTCGGCCGTCTTGGGGTGGGTGGAGAACAGGCTGTCGACCCGGTGCGCGTGCAGCGGATTGACGATGAACATGTGCGCCGTTGCCGGGTTCGCCTCGGCTTGCGGGTTGTCGATCCGGTGCGCGCCCTGTTCCAGCTTCTCCAGCGCCGAGGCGAGCCACAGCGGCTGGCCGCAGATCTCCGCGCCGATCCGGTCGGCCTCGTATTCGCGGGTGCGGCTGATCGCGAACTGCACGATCATCGCCGCCATCGGCGCCAGCAGGGCGACCAGAATGGCGCCCAGCCCGCCCAGCGGCGCGTTGCGGTTGCCGCCGAACATGCCGGCGAACATCGCCCAGTTGGCCAGCATCGACAGCGCGCCGGCGATGGTCGCGGTGATGGTCATGACCAGCGTGTCGCGGTTGCGCACATGGGCCAGCTCGTGGGCCATCACGCCGGCCACCTCCTGGGGCGACAGACGCCGCAGCAGGCCCGTGGTGGCCGCGACCGCGGCGTTTTCCGGATTGCGCCCGGTGGCGAAGGCGTTCGGCTGGTCGTTGTCGATGATGTAGACGCGCGGCATCGGCAGGCCGGCGCGACGCGCCAATTCGGCGACGATCCTGTGAAATTCCGGCGATTCCGACGGGCCGGTTTCCCGCGCCTTGTAGACCGACAGGGCCAGCCGGTCGCTGTTCCAGTAGGCGAAGAAATTCATGGCGACCGCCACGACAAGCGCGATCAACAGGCCGCCTTCGCCGCCCATCAGATAGCCGGCCGCCAGGAACAGGGCCGTCATGCCGGCCAGCAGGAATCCGGTGCGCATGATGTTCATGGCTGGTTAGGTAGGCGGCCCGCGGCCTGCCATCAAGAGCGCCCGGCGGCGCCGTCAGGGCAGGCGCTTTCCAGCGCGCCAGTCTTCGGGCATCACGAATTCGCCGCGCCAGAGGCCGCGGCGGGCCGCCTTCGCCTGGGCCTGGGTTTCACGATACCGCTCCGGCCCGTCCGGGGCCGTGACAGCCCAACCCGTGTAGACCATGTTGCCGCCGATATCGAAGCCGTCTGCCTGGCAGGTTCCGATCAGGCGGTCGGCTGTCCCGCCGATGATCCTGCACCGCACCTCCGCACCGGTAATCAGGTCCCGCAGCGCGTCGCCGGCAATCGTGCCGCAGGGGATCGTCCGCCCGCTCCACCGGCAGGTTTGTGCCGGGTCCGGTCCGTCGATGCCGGCCAGCCGCACCGCATGGTCTGCGACGCCCAGCGTCTGGCCGTCCCGGACCTCCGCCGGGCCGGAAAGGCTCTGCGGCAGGTCGTCGGCCGCCCGGGCGGCGGAGACCTGAGCCATCGCCGTTGCCGCCAGGGCGGCAATCAGCAATCGATATGGTTTCGGTAAGGCCATCGCGACCATTCTGGCCAAACCAGGGTTGGCCATAAAGTCACAGTCCGGTCATCGTGGTGATGCCGCGGTGGTTGAGAGCCGGTCGGGCTGCCGCCATAATCGCGCGCCTCGTCAAAGCCTTTGTGACTAGGAGGGTCCTGAAATCCTCACTTTGGATTTTTTCATTGTGGACTTCGATCCGTTGGACGTGTCCGCCCTTGTCGTTTTCTTCGCCGGCTGGATCGCTTACGGCTCCTTCGCGGCGATCCGCGGCCGGGACCGGGCGACCCTGACCTCGACCATGGGGGAATGGCGGCAGTCCTGGGCCCGCCAGATGCTGGACCGGGAAAACCGGATGGTCGACATCCAGATCGTGCTTGGCCACCTGCGGATCGCGACGTTCTTCGCGTCTACGACCATTCTCATCATCGCCGGTCTGTCCGCGACGCTGGGTGCGGCCGATCAGATGATGTCGCTCGTCCGGGATCTGCCCTTCGTGCAGACGACCTCGCGTGCCGTCCGGGAGGTGAAGATCCTGATGCTGATCGTCGTCTTCATCTATGCCTTCTTCAAATTCACCTGGTGTATCCGGCTGCACAGCTACACCTCGGTTCTGTTCGGGGCGGCGCCGGAACCCAGCGGGACCGAGCCGGACACCGCCGCCCGGGTCCAGGCCCGCGACATCGCCCGGGTCAGTTCGCTGGCTTCGTATCATTTCAACAACGGCCTCAGGGCCTACTATTTCGGCCTCGCCGCGGTGACCTGGTTCCTGCATCCCTACGCGGTCTTTGCCGCGACGCTCTGGGTCGTCCTCGTCCTTTATCGGCGCGAGTTCCGGTCCCGGGCGCTTGCGCTGTTGCGAAATGCGGAGAGAGTTCGGAAGGAGCAGGGGGGGACGATGACATGACCCAGTCGCGGTTGCCCGAAAACGCTGTTGTCCTGACAGTCGCCGAGATGGCCAAGGCGGACCGCCTGGCGATCGAGGGCGGCGTGCCCGGTCTGGATCTGATGGAAGCGGCCGGGCGCGCCGTCGCCCGCGCCGTCGTCGGCCTTCGCCGGCGGCCGGGCGCGGTGGCGGTCCTGTGCGGGCCCGGCAACAACGGAGGCGACGGGTTCGTTGCGGCGCGGCTGCTGCACGCGGACGGCTGGAACGTCAGGCTGGGCCTTTTGGGCGATCCGGAGAAACTGCCTCCGGATGCCAAGACCAATGCCAAGCGCTGGTCGGGCGCCATCGAGGCGCTGTCGCCGGCGGTCCTGGACGGCGCCGACATCGTGATCGACGCGCTGTTCGGCGCCGGTCTGGCCCGTCCGCTGGACGGTCCGGCCCTGACGACAATCGAAGCGATCGGCGCGCGACCGTGCGTGGCCGTCGACGTTCCCAGCGGGATCGACGGCAACACAGGGGCGGTGCTGGGCGCCGCGCCCCGGGCGGCGGTGACGGTGACCTTCTTTCGCAAGAAGCCGGGGCACCTGTTGCTGCCCGGCCGGTCCCGGTGCGGCGAGACCGTGGTGGCGGATATCGGCATACCGACGACGGTTCTCTCGACGATCGCGCCGCGACAGGCCGAGAACCGGCCGGCCGTTTGGCTGTCGGACCTGCCGGCGCCACGGCCCGAAGACCACAAGTACAGCCGCGGTCACGCCCTGGTTGGCGGCGGCGGCCAGATGACGGGGGCGGCGCGCATGGCTGCCCGGGCCGCCCAGCGCGCCGGCGCGGGCATGGTTACCATCGCCTGCCCGCAAGAAGCGGTGACCGTCTACAAGGTGGCCATGGAAAGCGTGCTGGTTCACCCGGTCCGCGATACCGCGACCTTCGCCAACCTGTTGACCGAGCGGCGCGTACGCGGAGTCCTTCTGGGGCCGGGGGCGGGTTTGCATGGCGGATTGCGCGAACGCGTACTGGCGGTTCTGGGAACGGGGATCGCCACGGTCCTGGACGCCGATGCCCTGTCGGTTTTCGAGAGCGGGGCCGAACTGCTGTTTGAGAGAATCCAGGGACCTTGCATCCTGACGCCGCACGATGGTGAGTTCCGTCGCCTGTTCCCGGATATCGAGGGCGACCGGCTGGCCCGGGCAAGGGCGGCGGCTTCCCGGTCGGGCGCGGTTGTCCTGTTGAAGGGATACGACACCGTTGTGGCGGCGCCCGACGGCCGGGCCGCAATCACCGCCAACGCGCCGGCCGATCTTGCAACGGCGGGGTCGGGCGACGTCTTGAGCGGCATCGCCCTGGGCCTGGTGACCCAGGGCATGCCGCCCTTCGAGGCGGCGGCCGCCGCCGCCTGGATCCATGGCGCCACGGCCAGCCGTCACGGGGCGGGTCTGATTGCCGAGGACCTGATTGCGGGCATGCCCGCTGTCCTGTCCGGCCTCAGGGCGCTGCAAACATGATCTCGGTGAAGAAAAACGATTAATCGTTCGGTGCGATTAGGGTTAATATCGAACGACAGGCGGCGCAGTTAGGCAACCGGCGGTGCCTGCGACCGAGTTGGAGGCGGTCGGTTTTTGAGTTAAGCATTGTTTAAGAAATGTGGCGTATTACCCTAATATTGAAGGCAAAATCGAAATGTCTTCAGTTGACGGGAGCGCCCAAATCTCGATTAATCAGGGGTTGAGGGCAGATGCACTCGTTACGCTTTTCAGGGACGTCGCACGCGGACTACCTGGACATGAATGGAAGGAAGGCGGGCAAGCATGTTCTTCAGGCGCGGCAAAGGCATGGAGTTCATCAAGGCGGGATCGTCATTCCGCCGGGTGCATGCTGACCGCAGCGTGGAAACGGCTCGGGTCCTGTCCGTCGCGTCCGACTCCTTCGGCATTCCCCATGTGCGCTACGAGGTCGTGTTCGAGCGCGCCCAGCGCACAGTCGTCGACGGGCCCCGCATCCTGGCGCTGAGCACCTTCACCGACACCTATCGCGAGCGGGTCTCCGCCTAGCATTTCTCCGTCGCATTTCGATGACGCGGCCGCCGGAAGATCACGGCGGCTTTTTTGATTCCCGGACGGTCCTTCGGGTCGTCCCCATATAGTGGAATCACAGCCGCGCCCCGTTCATAGTTCAGGCCCGTGGGAAGACCCGGCTCCGTGGCCGGTGTTTGCCGCGGGAAGGAACTGCAGATGTCATACACGTTGAAAAAGACGGACAACGGCCGGATCAAGATGTGGACCGCCGGCGTTCCCGTCGAGGCCGCCGCAATGGATCAACTGGTCAATTGCGCGAACATGCCGTTCGTCTACGAATACATCGCGGTGATGCCCGACGTACACTGGGGCATCGGGGCAACGGTGGGGTCGGTGATCCCGACCAAGGGCGCCATCATTCCGGCGGCGGTCGGTGTCGATATCGGCTGCGGCATGATGGCGACCCGGCTCAGCCTGACCGCCGACGACCTGCCGGACAACCTGCACGAGATCCGCGCATCGATCGAGAAGGCCGTGCCGCACGGGCGGACCGACCGCGGCGGCCCGAACGATCGGGGCGCATGGTCCGACGTGCCGGAGCGGTCGGGCCGGGAGTGGCGTCAGATCGCTGAGGCCTACCGCCGGATCACGGAAAAACATCCAAAAGCGCTGTCCAACAACAGCGCCCGACACATGGGGACCTTGGGGACCGGCAACCACTTCGTCGAGGTCTGCCTGGACGAGGACGACCGGGTCTGGGTCATGCTGCATTCCGGCAGCCGCGGGTGCGGCAACAGGATCGGCACCTACTTCATCGAAGCGGCGAAAAAGGAAATGGAACGGTGGTTCATCCGGTTGCCGGATGCCAACCTGGCTTATTTCCCCGAAGGAACGGAGCTGTTCGACGACTATGTCGAAGCGGTCGGTTGGGCGCAGGACTTCGCCTGGCGAAACCGGCACGTGATGATGGATGCGGCGCTGGGCGCCCTGCAGGGCCACGTGCGGCCCTTCGAGGCGGACGAGCTTGCCGTCAATTGCCACCACAACTACGTGGCAAAAGAGAACCATTTCGGCGCCAATGTCTGGGTGACCCGGAAGGGGGCGGTCCGCGCCCGTCAAGGCGACTATGGGATCATCCCCGGTTCCATGGGCGCGCGTTCCTACATCGTCCGCGGCAAGGGCAACCCGGACAGCTTTCAGTCCTGCAGCCACGGGGCCGGCCGCGCGATGTCGCGCAACGAGGCGAAAAAGCGCTTCAGCGTCGAAGACCATGTCGCGGCGACGGCCGGCGTGGAGTGCCGGAAGGACGAGGGCGTCATCGACGAGACGCCGGGGGCCTACAAGGATATCGACGCGGTGATGGCGGCGCAGGCCGACCTGGTCGACGTGGTCCACACCCTGCACCAGGTGGTCTGCGTGAAGGGCTGACCGCCGGCGAAAAGCCCGCTGCGCTTTTCATAGGACTGACTGCAACCGCGCTCCGATGGCTCTGAGCCAGGGTCATCGTGGGCATCCGGCAAAAGCGGGCGTGGCGGAATTGGCATACGCGCCGGTTTTAGAAACCGGTTTCTGGGGGTTCGAGTCCCTCCGCCCGTACCAGCCTTTTTTTCGCGCAATGCCGAAGTGCATGCGCGCGTTTCCGTCGAAGACCACGTTGCGGCAACCCGGTGCATGGAATGGCGCAAGGTCCAGGGGCAGGTGTTGGAGCTCCCAGGATCCGCACAAACATCGATGCCTTCCAGGCAACGCGAGCCGGGCCGAACCGTGCGCAAGGCGGTCGGTGTGAAGGGCCGACCGGGCGGCGATACAGAGACCGCAACCGGCTGGAACGGGGCTTTGACGCGGTTAATGGCTTGGGCTATAGAGGGCCGCGCTCGACGGCCCGGCGGTCGCGTTGGGCGTGATGTGCCGGGCGGGCGTGGCGGAACTGGTAGACGCGCTGGTTTTAGGTACCAGTGGAGCAATCCGTGGGGGTTCGAGTCCCTCCGCCCGCACCAGTCCGTAGGCGCGTAAACCTCAACCGTCCAATGGAGCGTTAGGACTTTCGGCTGCTGCCGCTAATTGCCTACTTCCGAACGACCCGATTCTCATACGGAAAGCCCAATGCAGGTCACTGAAACGAAGAATGAAGGACTGAGCCGCGAGTTCGCGATCACCATCCTTGCCAAGGACATTGCAACCCGCGTCGACGCCAAGCTGGAGCAGTTGAAAGGCGACATACAGATCCCGGGCTTCCGCCCCGGCAAGGTGCCGATGACGCTGCTGCGCAAACGCTATTCCAAGGCGGTGCTGGGCGAGGTCCTGGAATCCGCAGTATCGGAGACCAGCCAAAAAACCCTTGAAGACAATGGCTTGAGGCCTGCCGTTCAGCCGAAGATCGAAGTGACATCCTTCGACGAAGGCACCGACCTGGAATACAAAATGTCCGTCGAGCTGATGCCCGATTTCGAGCCGATGGACTTCTCGACCCTCAGCCTGGAGCGCCTGAAAGGCAAGGTCAGCGACAAAGAGATCGACGAGGCCGTCGAACGCATGTCGAAGGACTTTCGCAAGTCCGAGCCGGTTGCGCGGGCGCGCAAGTCGAAGGCCGGCGACATCGCGGTGATCGACTATGTGGGCAAGATCGACGGCGAAGCCTTCGAAGGCGGCAGCGCCGAGGGCCATCACCTGGAACTCGGCTCGGGCCGTTTCATCCCGGGCTTCGAAGACCAGCTCGTCGGCGCCAAGCCGGGCGAGCACGTCACGGTGGAGGTGGCGTTCCCCGAGGCCTATCCCAGCGCCGAGCTTGCCGGCAAGCAGGCCGTTTTCGACGTGGACGTCAAGGAGCTTCGCGAGTATGTCGACACGCCGGTCGACGACGAGTTCGCCAAATCCATGGGCTTCGAAAGCATCGACCAGTTGCGCGAGCAGATCGGCGGGCGGCTGGAGCAGGAATACGCCCAGGTGGCCCGCACCCGGCTGAAGCGCCAGCTTCTGGACAAGCTGAACGAGGCGCACCCGTTCGACGTGCCGGCGGGCATGGTCGACGGCGAGTTCGACGCGATCTGGCAGCAGTTCGAACAGGCCAAGGCGCAGGGCAACCTTGACGAGGAGGACGCCGGCCGGGAAGAGGACGAACTGAAGGAAGAGTATCGCACCATCGCCGCACGCCGCGTGCGTCTGGGGCTGCTGTTGTCCGAGGTCGGCCGTCTGAACAACATCCAGGTGGCCCAGGAAGAACTGAACCGGGCCTTGATCCAGGAAGCCCAGCGCCATCCCGGGCAGGAGCGCCAGGTCTTCGAGGCCTACCAGAACAATCCCGAAATGATGGCCAGCCTGCGCGCCCCGGTCTATGAGGACAAGGTGATCGACTTCATCTTGGAGATGGCCCAGGTCGAAGACCGCGACGTCACGGTCGAAGAGCTGATGAAGGCGCTGGAAAGCGACCAGGAAGAGGCGGACGCGGCGAAGGAAAAGAAACCGGCCAAGCGCGCGGCAAAGAAGACCACCGCCGCAAAAAAGGCGCCTGCAGAGAAGTAAATTAACCAACGCCCCCCCATATTCCGGGAAGTCACCTGATATGCCCCCGGGGCGCCTGACGGCGCCCCTACCGAAGGAGTTCACGAAGACGATGCGCGACCGCGACCCGATCGACATCTACGCCAATTCGCTTGTCCCGATGGTGGTGGAACAGACCAACCGCGGCGAGCGGGCCTACGACATCTATTCCCGGCTTTTGAAAGAGCGCATCATCTTTCTGACCGGTCCGATGGAAGACCACGTCGCCAGCCTGATCTGCGCACAGCTTCTTTACCTGGAATCGGAAAACCCGTCGAAGGACATCGCCTTCTACATCAACTCGCCGGGCGGCGTGGTGACGTCGGGCCTGTCGGTCTACGACACCATGCGTTACATCAAGCCGCACGTTTCCACCGTCTGCCTTGGCCAGGCCGCCTCGATGGGATCGCTGTTGTTGTGCGCCGGCGAAAAGGGAAAGCGCTTCGCCCTGCCGAATGCGCGCATCATGGTCCACCAGCCGTCCGGCGGTTTCCAGGGCCAGGCCACGGACATCGAAATCCACGCCCAGGAGATCCTGCGGGTCCGCCACCGGCTGAACGAGGTCTACGTGGAACATACCGGACAGCCGATCGATAAGGTTCGCGAGGCCCTGGAGCGGGATAACTTCATGTCGCCCGAAGAAGCCAAGGAATTCGGCCTGATCGACGAGGTGGTCGAGACCCGCGCGCCCGACGCCTCCGAGGCCGCAAAATAGCCTGGGGCACCGCAGGCGCCGGCGGGCGTTAACCGTTTCCGGCGGGCGCCTGCGACGCTTCGCCCTGGTGCCTATGCCGCAAAATCGCCGGAATCTCATAGGAATACGGATGGGCTCCGGCTTTTCCCGTTGGCGGGCAGGGCCGGCATTGGCTAACATGGAGCCAACCGTGCAGCAGGAACAGGCAATTCGGGAATGAGTACTCCGGGCGAAAAGGGCGAGGGCAAGAACACCCTTTACTGCTCTTTTTGTGGCAAGAGCCAGCATGAGGTGCGCAAGCTCATCGCCGGGCCGACCGTGTTCATCTGCGATGAATGCGTTTCCCTGTGCACGGAGATCATCAAGGAAGACAACAAGGGCCGCGGCGCGGAGACCGGTGACGAAGTCCGATCGCCGCGCGAGATCCGCTCGATCCTGGACGATTACGTGATCGGCCAGGACCATGCAAAGCGTGTTCTTTCGGTGGCCGTCCACAACCATTACAAGCGGCTGGCCCATTCTTCGGTGGCGGCCGATGTGGAGCTGACCAAATCCAATATCCTGCTGATCGGTCCGACCGGCTGCGGCAAGACGCTGCTGGCCCAGACTCTGGCGCGGATCCTGGACGTCCCCTTCACCATGGCCGACGCCACGACCCTGACCGAGGCCGGTTATGTGGGCGAGGATGTGGAGAACATCATCCTCAAGCTGCTGCAGGCGGCGGATTACAACGTTGAGAAAGCGGAACGCGGCATCGTCCATATCGACGAGGTCGACAAGATCAGCCGCAAGTCCGACAACCCGTCGATCACCCGCGACGTGTCCGGCGAAGGCGTGCAGCAGGCGCTGTTGAAGATCATGGAAGGCACGGTCGCGTCGGTGCCGCCCCAGGGCGGGCGCAAGCACCCGCAGCAGGAGTTCCTGCAGGTCGACACCACCAACATCCTGTTCATCTGCGGCGGCGCGTTCGCCGGGCTGGA
>Ga0056115_1000212_pt1 | contig 28794 bp, 27 predicted proteins | sample WorMetOlspDAHAB1_FD_77007 | JGI IMG/M metagenome (GOLD analysis project Ga0056115, IMG submission 77007) | Marine gutless worms symbiont microbial communities from Max Planck institute for Marine Microbiology, Germany - Olavius sp. DAHAB.1 ...
CGATTCCAGGCGGCCGACTTTCACGAGCGCTTTGACAGCTGGGCGCTTTTTGAAGGATGGATGGATCTACCCGGTGATATTCGGAACCAGCTCAATACCTGGGAACTTGATGATTACAGCCGGCGGCATAAAAATCAAATTAATACATTAAAAAATGGCGGGGATCGCGATCCATCGTTTATCTGGCCCGAATATGTTCTGCTGCCTGAAGCCGATGCCTTGATCGATCAGGCAGATCATATTTACCTGTGGCCCTGTAACTGTCGCTCGATGATGGGGAGCTGCGCTAATAATTTATATACCTGCCTGCGATTTTCCAACCATCGTAATGCCGGCTGGGAGATTTCCAAATCACGCGCCAAAGAAATTGTTAAGAGTGCCAACATTAGCGGTTTGATGCAAAGCGCTGAAATATCTTTAGGACCGGAAGGCGCCATTTCAGGAGCTATCTGCAATTGCTGCGCGGATTGCTGTTTTCCGCACCAATTAGCAGAGCGGCTGGATGCGGCCAAGCTCTGGCCGCTGTCCCGTTATGTGGCCGGCCACCTTGTTGAGCGCTGCTCAAGCTGTGGCAAATGTGTCCGGCGTTGTCCGTTTAAGGCGTTTGCATACGGTGACATGGTAAAAAGACACAAATCTGCATCAGTTGCAGCGAAACAGGTCAAGCGATCGGTTCTCTATGACAGCAGTAAATGTCGGGGATGCGGTGTTTGCAGCACTGGTTGTCCGGAAGATGCCATTGAAATGATTCGCCTGGATCACGTGGAGTCCGCCTGGGCTTCCCGGTTAGCTATTTAGTGTTTAGAGCACTTTATATTTTTTAGTTGCCACGAATTCGCACGAATCTTCACGAATTAAATTTGCTAATCAATTATGATTCCCTGTTTTGAAATTTTCGACAATTCGTGTTAATTCGAGCCAATTCGCGGCTAAATAATTTTATTATGAACAACGTATCATATCAGGAGGAAAGTATATGATCTCCACCCATGGAATCAATATGACCAGCACCCATTACGCCAGGATGGGTGCGGCGGAATGCCGCCAAATACATCTGGCCACCTTGGAGGTGCTGGAACGGGTGGGGGTGGATGTTCATCAAGCCAGGGCGCGTGAGATTCTGGCAGAAGGCGGAGCCAAGGTCGATGGTATCCGGGTCCGAATTCCGGAATACCTGGTTGAAAATGCGCTGCAGCACGCACCGCGCCGAATGACCATTTGCGACCGCAACGGCAAGGTGGCCATGCGAGCCCAGGATTTCAATACCTATTACGGCGGTGGTTCCGATTGCCTGCATGTTCTTGATCACCAGACCATCCGTCGCCGGGAGCCGGTACTCAAGGATGTGGCCGACGCTGCCCGCTTAATTGATGCATTGCCCGAATTGGATTTTGTGATGAGTATGTTCCTGCCCAAAGATGTAAACCAGCAAATTTACGACCGCTACCAGATGGGAGTCATGCTCAACAATACGACCAAACCGATCGTTTACGTCACCCCCGATTTCGAAGGCTGCAAGGCGGCAGTGGAAATGTGTGAGGCTGTGGCAGGCGGTGTGGATGCATTTCGCAGAAATCCGTTTGCAGCTTGTTACATCAACGTAACCTCCGGCCTGGTGGCCAATGAAGAGGCCTTGCAAAAATGTATTTACCTGGCCGAGAAAGGGCTGCCGATGATGTATATTCCGCTCAACGCCGGCGGGGTGAATTCTCCATCCACCACCGCCGGCTGCATGGCAACAATGAATGCCGGGACTATGCTGGGCGTGGTATTGTCCCAGCTAGTTAAGCCGGGTACGCCGGTGGCGGTGCCGGGCTGGAACGGCGGACCCTACAACCTCAAAACGATGGTGGGCAACTACGTCCTGGCTGACGAGCAGGGGGTGCCGACCACTATGGGCAAGTACTACGAACTTCCCGTTTTCGGTCTCGGTGGATCGACGGATTCAAAGGTGCTTGATATGCAATGCGGATTTGAGACGACCGTAAGCCTGATGACGGCCCTGCTGCACGGCGCCAACATCGTGCATGACGTCGGATTTATGGATTCGGGTTTGCAGGGCTCGCTGCAACTGTTGGTGATGGCCAATGAGTATATCGGATTCCTGCGGGCGGCCACCCGCGGTGTACCGGTCGACGACGAGGCTCTGGCATTGGAGGTGGTCGAAGAACTGGGACCCACGGGCGACTACCTGCAGCATCCGCATACGATGAGGCATGTCAGGGAACCTTTTTATTCCGACCTGATGCACAAGGGCGTCTATGCTCAATGGGAAAAACAGGGGCAAAAAACAATGGAGCAGCTGGCATCCGAAAAGGTGGATCAGCTTCTGGAATCCCACCCGGTGGCGCCCCTGGCAGAAGATGTTCAAAAAGCCATCAACGATATTGTGGCCCGGGAGTTGGAATGGATTGGTGGTAAGATGGGAGATTAGCTGACATCAAGATATTGCGTGCAATTTCATTTCCGGCTCGTCCGGATTGGGAGCATAATATGCATAACAAAGATCAATTCTTCATACGGGATCCCTGGGTGTATGATCCAAAGGCTGACAAACCGAAACCTGTCGACACACAGCGGGGATTTGACACCCGCAGCCTGCACAGTGGATTCAATCCGGCTGAGACCCGTGAGCCGTTTCGGTCATTTGTACCACCCATCATTCAGTCCATGACCTATCCTTATAAGACTTTCGATGAAATCCCCTGTCCGGTGTATGGTCGGACCCGCACGCCGACCAATACGGTTCTCGAAGATCGACTGGCGGCGCTCGAGGGGGGCGAGGCCTGCGTGACGGCCGGTTCGGGCTCCCAGGCGTTGTTTAACCTGATATTCACCATAGCACGGCCGGGCGACAATATCGTTACCTCTCTGAATATATTCGGGGAAGGCTACAAACAGGCCGCCACCATCTTTCCCGAAAGATGCAATGTGGAATTCCGTTTCGTGAAAGACCCGGTTGATCCGGACGCCTGGGATGCGCTTATCGACGATAAAACCAAACTGGTCTGGGTCGAAACGCCGAGCAATCCCTGCCTGTTTGTGACCGACATCCGGGCGGTGGCGGACGTCTGTCATGCCAAAGGAGTGCCCCTGATGGTGGACAATACGACTGCTACGGCAGCCCTGCAGCAGCCCATGGCACTCGGCGCGGACATTGTACTGCTGTCGATCACCAAGTTTTTAGCCGGCAACGCCACGGTCATCGGCGGTGCCGTGATCGGCCCCGAAGCCCTGGTGGAGGATATTCGCTGGAATACCACCGAATTCATCGGATCCGTTGTATCGCCCCTGGAAGCCTGGATGGTGCTTCAGTACCTGGAAACCTTATCCATGCGAATGCAGCGGCACAGTGAAAACACTCTGAAGGTGGCACAGTATCTCGCATCTCATCCCCGGGTCGGTCAGGTAAACTATTCGGGACTGGCCGATCATCCGCAGTACGATCTGGCCTGTCGACAGATGTGCGCCCATGGCGGGCTCCTATCGTTTGTTGCCCCCGGCGGCATGTCCGGTGCGGCCGCTGTTATGAACCGGTTGAAATTAATCGTGCATGCCGTCACCTTCGGCACCAGCCGCACGGTTTGCATGCATCCGCCGACGATCACCCACGAACACATGACGCTGGCGGAGAGAAAGGCTGCCGGAATTGATGATGGTTTGATTCGGTTGTCGGTCGGGCTTGAAAATTTCGAAGATTTGATCGAAGATCTGGATCAGGCGCTGAAGAGGACTTGAAATATGATGAATGATCCGGTTGAGGCGGATCGATCGACGAAAATTTTTTTGGAGAACTATTCACCAAAACTCTAATTACCAATCCAAGCCTTACAAATTTCTTCGATGTGACGGTGATCTGTTCCACAGCAGCCACCAAGCACGTTCAAATGATGAAGCCTGTCTGTCAGCTCTTTGTATTGACGGCCGAGTTTTACAGGATTACCGTCATCAAGTTCCCCTGCTTCGTCAAGTTCGGCATGACTCTTGGTTGAAGCATTTGCTCTAATGCCGCGAATTCTTTGCACCCAGGATTCGCCCGGAACCAATGCACCCTTAAAATGGGAAGTGTGAGCACAGTTGACCATATAATAAACTGGAGTATTATTTGTCGCTTTGTCTACTTTCTCAATGGCTTCTTTAAGAGTCTGACCGGATGGCAATTTTCCGTCCGTTTCAACCGTAAAGGAGATAACCACGGGCATGCCTGCAGATTTAGCTGCGCGTGTAAGACCAATCGCCTCTTCAACATTATTCATCGTAGAAGCTGATACAAAGTCAGCCTGTGTTTTGCTGAAAGTTTCTATTTGAATTGAATGATAGCGTTGGGCCTCTTCCTCGTTCATCAGATCTGTTGGGTTGTAACCATCTCCCCGAGGCCCAATACAGCCGCTGATCACCATCTTGGTTTTTTCGTTCTCGTATTTATTTCGTATGTCATGGAGCAGCTCAATGGCCTTGTAGTTTACATCCGCCAAGGCGTTTTTGGAATAGCCAAGTTTTTCACCCCAAATTGAGCTGGCGCGCCAGGTGAAACTATCCAGAATAAATCCGACATTGTGATTCTTGGCGATGGCGGCGTATGTTGAATAATATTTGTTAAACAGCCCATATCCGTCATCGGTTTTCAACAGATCAAAAGCTGCAAATTCCGGTAAATCATGTCCTTGGTGAAAAACAAGAGTGGTCTCAAGCCCGCCATCGGTGAGAAACTTATCACCATTTAGCTGCGGTAAATTGGTTCTGTATTTAGCCATATATTGCCTCCTTTACTTTGTAACTTTCATGGTGAGCTTAAAGAAATCGATATTGAGGTGGAAAATAGAACAGCGAATAAATGAACATTAATGCCACATCGTAGTATTTTTGTTGTTAATCACTTAAAGACTTAATGTCAATGCATGGGCAAAGATTTTGTGCTGAGCTGAGCGGACTTTATAGGTGGTTAGGGCCGGTTGGTTTATGGTTCAGAATACGATGCAGGAAATTATCAAGTGGGGAAATGAAGAAGACACTGCACTTTGCAGCGCCCATTTATCGTTGAGTTCGTGATAACCGGAAATCCTGATGAATTGCGCCAGCGTGATCTCGGTATCGGAGGCAAAATCGATGCCGATGGGATCCACCTCGACATCCTCCTCAAATTCCGACTCGATCTCGGATTGATAGATCACACCGAACCGGGTGCGCTCACTCACCCCGAACAGGGCTCCGAGGCCAAAACCGAATGCTATATCATTGCCGTCAATGGTGACTTCACCATTGCCATTGGGGGACGGGGCCTTGAGCTTCATTTCGAGGTCGGCATACATCACCTGCGGGCCTCCGCCCAGCGAAAGCCAGCTGTTCACCCGGTAGGCAATGAAGGGGTAAAACGTTACGGTGAGCAGGGTTACCTCCGTATTCAGGTAGCTGCCGGTCCAGTCATCATCGTAATCCAGCACCGCCCCGGTGATGGTAATCAGGTTGGCGCCTAATTTCCAGTTATCCGACAGGCTGTGGACTTAAAACCGCCGATGATGGGGGCCAGGCTGCCGGCATCACCGCCTTATCCCCCCGGAATCGGTGTGTCGGAATCCGAATCGAATTTGACCGTCGCATTCAACACTCCGGCCGTGCCCATAAGCTCCTTGCCCTTGATCCGGGTCATTCCGGCTGCATTGTGAAAGGCGGTGGAGGCATTGGCAGCCACGGCATTGGCACCTGCAGCGGCAACCCCCATGCTGGGGGTGCCAAATTCATTGAGATACAGGCCGCCAGCAAGAGCAATCGTGTTAATAAAAACAAAAAATAAAGCACTCAGAGCTGAGATTTTAACACGATTCGCGTAAGCATTCATATTTTATGCCCCTTCTGACGCTTTTTCTATCAGAATTTACGTTTCGTGTCTAATGCATAAACCGCAAGCCAACCGCGCCCGTTTTCTAATTTAGTCGTGAGGCGTAAGTTCAGCGCCCTTCGGCGTGACCCCTGATACCCGATGTGGGAATTTTTCGATCATTTTCATGTGTTTCCGTAGGGTGATCTGAATTGGCGTCACCGCGAATAGCCCTGGGTAAAGCTCTCCATACTTCTCACCTGGATCTCGCATGACATTGTAGAAATCCATCCCAGGCAACCCGCCGTGTCCCTCTGTGATATGCACCTTGAAATCCTCATAGCGGATTGCGCCAAGGACGCCGCCGCTGTAATGAAACATCGTGTTACGCCGACCATGGTCTTCGCCAAGCAGTAACAGCGCCGTCTGATCGATACCATCCGTGATCCGATCATCGGGGATATTATCAAGCGCCCCACCCAGGCGGGCGGCTGTTGTAAACAGATCGGTGATGTTCAGAATATCCACTGGATCCTGGTTGGGAGCAATCATACCCGGCCACCAGGCCATCGCCGGAACGCGTACGCCGCCTTCCAAGACATCACCCTTGCCACCCTTCAACCAGGAGTAGCCGGAGTTCGGATAGAAGGCATACATGGGTCCGTTATCGCTGATCCACACGACCAGCGTGTTCTCGGAGATGCCTTCGGCCTTCAAGGTATCAAGCATCTGCCTCATGTGCGCGTTATGGGCGGCCATTTCGGAAGCCTGGGCATTGGCCTTATCGACATACTTGTCGTTGTGATGAGCCTTCGATCCCTGCAGCTGCTGGGTGTAGGTTGCCCAATAGATGAAAAAGGGCTTGTCGTCCTTGGCCTTGTCCTTGATGTAGGCCGTGATCTGCTTAATCGACTCGGCCTCAAAAGCTTCCTGTCGGTCGGGGCCCAGTTTGCCGGCAACGCCTTCAATAGGCTTGCGGCCCTTGCCTTTGCGTCCGACGTAGCCGGCCACTGACAGATCAATCCCGGTTCGCTTCAAATATTCTTCTTCCCCAGGGAAGTCGTAGAACATGGATTTGTGGGAACTCGGTGCGTCTTTATATAGGTCGTATGAACCGGGCCAGTTGTCGGGGGCACCATTCCACAGGCCATAGTATGCGTAGTCGTATCCCTGGCTCTCAGGCAAATGTTCGGGCTCTTCGCCAAGGTGCCACTTGCCCCACATGGCGGTATTGTAACCCGCCTCGGATAGTATCTCAGCCACCGTCACCTCTTTGCTCGAAAGCCCCTCGGTTTGACCGGGCCAGAGTACACTCAGCAGTCCGGTGCGAACCGGATGGCGGCCGGTGTTAATGGCGATCCGGGAAGGCGTGCAAGACGGTTCCGCGTAGGCGGTCCAGAAGCGCATACCCTCATGCGCCATTTTGTCCAGTTCTGGTGTGGGCGTACCGCGATGTTTGCCGCCCCCCTGCAAACCCATCTCACCCCAGCCGACATCGTCGGCCAGGATGTAAATGATGTTGGGTTTCTTACCGAACTTTTTTTCAAGTGCCGCCAATTTTGCATTGATTTGCTTGTCCTCGGCAGCCCACTTGTCCTTGTTCTTCTCCAGCAAATCATAATACGGCGAATCGAACTGCGCTGCCGCAACGTTGAGTGTGAGTCCAAACAGACACGAGATCAATGTCACCATAACAATCTTGAGTACTTTCATTTTTGTTCTCCTTATCTTTTGTTTCGATTCCAGCTGGATTAAACTATTGAATACGTAATAATTTAGAATCTAATGACTTGCGCTTGGATGTCAAAGGAGAATTACTGAAAACCCTCCAATTAGATCAGACAACCCTTTAGCGAAATCAATGATAGTACGATCCTCAAACCTGGCTCGGATAATTTGTATCCCTACCGGAAGACCTGAATCGCTTAGTCCAACTGGAGCAACTGTTGCTGGCTAGCCTGAAACGATGGCCACACGAGTTCAAGTCATGTTGTTTAGTATTGGCCTGTCCTTCCCGTTTATTTCCAGGCTTCGTGTCATTATGGTTCCCTTGTGATCGTGTGGGAACGCAACAGCCGACGTCACGGGAGCAAGCAAAACAGTTATTTAGGTTCATTTAAGATTAGTATTTCCTATTCAAACCTCAGACTCTCAATCTCGAGGTATTCCATCTATTGAGGCGGTAATAATGCCACCAGTTGGGGTTTTCATCCTCATTAGTTGGTCCGGTAGGAGGGTTGCTGTTTTTATACAACCCAAAGGATATTCGAACTGAAAGCTTGGCGATAAAACTCGCTTGAACATTCCACCTTTCGCGGTGCCCTCATTTTTGGTTACCCAAATTGTACCTTGCGTTGGGGCTTTGGTAAGGCTTTTCAGAAGATCATCCAGACGTTTCATATCATAAGGATTTATAGGTAGAGGTTCAGAAGATACGATAGCGGGTATGATGTAATTTTGCAGCAATGTACCGGAGATGTACATATTCCGACCTTCAATATTGCTGGTAAAGACAGCAACTAAATTTTTATCGGGTACTACAAATATAGCCTGTCCGAACATACCCACCGCAGAATAATATCCGGCTGGATTAATCCACCATTGATACCCATAGTCCTCGCCATTCCATCTTCCATCAATATATGGTTGGGTTGACTCTTCGATCCATTTAGCTGATATAATTTGCTTATTTTTCCATTCCCCTTTATTTAGATAAAGGAACCCAATCTTGGCCATGTCCTTCGGTTGTAACCTCAATCCCATGAATCCATTGTTTATGCCTTCCGGACTTTCTTCCCATTCAATATCTTTAATCCCGAGGGGATTAAACAAATGCTTTCTCGCAAAGTCAAGAGTTTGCATATCTGTTGATTCATGAATGATGGCTGACAGCAAATGGGATACGCCATTGCAATAGTTAAAATATTCACCTGGCGTCTGAGCCATTGGTAGTTTTAAAATATATTGGGTCCAATCATTGCTCTTTCTCATCGCTATAGTACCGGCCCATTTGTCTGCTGAGCCATAATTACAGTCCAATGCAGAAGCCATCATAAGTAGGTCTTGTAAAGTCATTAATCTTTTAAGCTTGTCATGATGGTCGATTTTTTTATTGGGAAAGAACTGCGTGATCGTTTGGTTAACATCTTTAATGTATCCTTTATCTATTGCTATGCCAATTAAGGCAGACGTAATACTTTTAGTTACCGAATACGTTTCGTGTTTTTGACCTTGTTCAAAAAAGTTAATGTAGGCATCTAAAACAAGATATCCATTACGAACGATTGTTATGCTCTGAATGTTATACCCATTTTTCTTTATATCCTCCATCATTGCTAAAAGTGATGTGGAAGTCATGCCTTGTGCTTCAGGGGCAGAGTGTTGCCATTGTTCGCGTCAGCGATAAATATCCTTCCCGTGGCCAACTTTTACAACCCAGATTGTCAGTTCATCATCTTGGATAAAATATAAAATGCGATATCGTCCCTGCCGGAGTCGATACCTCTGTTGTCCTGTCAATTTCTCACATCCTGGGGGGCGAGGATCTTTTGCAAGTAGTTCAATACGACTAAGGATTTTTTTTAGATCCTTTTTAGGGATAACACTAAAATCCTTTTGAACAGATTTTTTAAACAAAATCTCATATTCGGCCATCTTTTTTTAGCCTCTTGACCATTTCTTCATAGCTTATCAGGGTTTCATCAGCTCTTTCATCTTTTTCCGTTTATTGGCGTTCCCCTGAACCGGAAGGTCATCCGGCCGCAGAAAGGGTTATCTGGGCAGTCTGGATCTGGTTTTCTTTCTGTTCTGAAGGATTTTGGATAGGCAAAAGAACAATAGCATTGTCGCAAATGAAAAGAAAAGGAGTGCCGGCCAGCTGGTTGGACCCATGAGAATCGCGAAAAACATACCGAGAATTAGGAAGGCCAACCCGATCAGCAGAGAATAGCGTTTTTCCATCAAAAGCGCACTGCTTTAGGCGTCTGACCCCAAGTTTTTGTTAGGTTTCTTATTTTAAAAACTTGCCGACTTTAAAACTTATTAAAGCCAATATTAGAAATGCAAGCCACTGACAAATTGGCAGGAATAAAAACAGCAAAGCATTTTGTGCATCAATATGAATAAAAAATGCATCAATGAGCAGCCCACAACTTGTTAATACGATAATTAAGGCACCGAAAAATGCGACATTTATTGAATACTGATTTTTCTGGAAACTTTGAAAAATAATTACCAATATCAAATAGGGCGAAATTGCCCATAAGGCATATCCAAATAAGGTTAGATAGTCAGCGAAATTTTTATATGCGTACTTATCACCCCATGGCTGAGCGGCGTAAATCATCATGCAAACTGTGAACGCAGCTGCACTGATTGAAATCAAATATACTATTTTATGTTTCAATTTCACTTTGAAAAGAAAATGTTGAAGTCTTGGTTGAAGTCTTGGGGTCCGGCCACAGCAACAAACTGAAAAATAGGCAAAAGTTAAAAAAAAGGCCCGTATTTCACTCTTAGTGTATTTATATATTTCCGCGGCACGAATTTTAGCGGATTAGCCCCTATGCCGCAGTTTCACATACATCGGTCCCGCCCAGGTAGGCCTCCTGCATCATTTCATTGCTTAGCAGATTCCGGGCGGTATCGGTCAGAACAATCGAACCGGTTTGCAGAACGTAGCCGCGATCGGCTATTGACAGGGCCATGTTGGCGTTTTGCTCGACCATAAATATGGTGGTGCCCTTTTGATTGACTTGTTGGATCAACTCAAATTGCTGGTCGACCAGGAGCGGGGACAGGCCCATGGACGGTTCGTCCATTAAGAGAATGTCTGGGTTGGAAAGGAGGGCACGGCCCATGGCCAGCATTTGCTGTTCCCCGCCGCTCAATGTGATGCCGGCCTGATTGACTCTTTCTTTAAGCCGGGGGAAAAGGCCAAAAATTTTTTCGATATCATTTTGTATTTGATTTTTATCCGTACGCAAATAGGCGCCCAGTTCCAGGTTTTCAAGAACCGTCATGCGGGGGAAAATCCGACGGTTCTCAGGGACAATTGCAACACCCTTCCCAATGATCTTTTTGGTGGCCAGGGTATCGATGCGTTCTCCGTTTAATTTTACGGCGCCCCGTTTGACTTTGCATACTCCCAGGATTGTTTTCAGAGTAGTCGATTTCCCTGAAGCATTGCCTCCCAGCAGGCATACCAACTCCCCGGCATAAACTTTGAAGTTGATATCATACAGCACCTGGATGTTGCCGTAATAGGTGTCTACATTTTTAAATTCAAGTATGGGGGTATCAGTCATGGTTATCTTCCAACACTCTATTTTCTCGATACTCCATTTCAACGATTAACAAAATTACTGCTTTTTTCTTCCCAGATAGGCTTCAACCACCTGCTCGTTGCAGGCTACCTCATCATAGCTGCCTTCGGCGATTTTGACGCCGTAATCCAGGGCGATGACCCGGTCCGAGATGGTTCGGACCACATTCAATTTGTGCTCAATCACCAGAATCGTATAGCCGTGCACATCCCTCAAAGTTTTGATAAACGCTGTAATCTCGACGGTTTCCTGGGGATTCATGCCGGCCGATGGTTCGTCGAGCAGTAGCAGTTTGGCATCGGTTGCCAGGGCCCGCGCTATCTCCAATCGTCTGCGGTTAGCATAGGACAGGAACATGGCCTGCTGGTCAAATCGATAGCCGGTCAGACGGCCGCCGAAAAGTCCTAAAATTTCTCTGGTCTTGTTTTCGGTTTCGCGTTCTTCCCGGTTGTGTACCGGGAGACCCAAAAGAACAGCCAACGGCCCGGCCCCCGTGCGGCAAAAACGGCCGACCCTGGCGTTGTCCAGTACGCTCATTTGGTTGAACAGACGCAGATTCTGAAAGGTCCTGGCAATGCCGGTCTGGACCACTTTATGCGGTTTGAGTCCGGATATTTGGCGGTCTTCAAAATATACTTCACCGGAGGTAGGCGGGTATATACCCGAAATGAGATTAAACAAAGTTGTTTTGCCGGCGCCGTTGGGTCCGATAATGCTTAATATTTCCTTTTCATTGAGTTCGAGGCTCAGGTCATTGACCGCTGTAATACCGCCAAAATCCCGGGTTATTTTGTCCAGTTTCAGCATAACCCGGTCGGATTTTTGAAAGTGGTCCCGGCTACCATTTATATCTGCGGTTTGCTCTATTTCCTGGTAGTAAAGGTCGGTCGATGCTCTGAGTCTGCCGGATTCATCTTTATCCGGCCGCTTTTTCTTTTTGCTTAAAAATCCGATATCACTCATGAGGCCCTGGGGCCTTAATGCCATTAAGACGATCAGAATCAATCCGTATGACATCATGCGATAGGCACCGTACTCCCGCAAAAATTCCGGTAAAATTGACAGAATGATCGCTCCCAGGATGACGCCGGTGACATTGCCCAGCCCGCCCAGAATGACCATACAGTAGACAATCACCAACTGCTGGAAATCAAAGTTGTTGGGAAACACGGAGTCCTGAAATGAGGCAAACAGGGCGCCGGTGCCGCCTGCCACAAACGCGCCGCCGGCAAAGGCCATCAGTTTCATCCAGGTTGTATTGACGCCCATGGCTTCCGCGGCCAATTCGTCCTCCCGCAGGGCTTCCCAACCGCGGCCGATGCGTGAAGCTTTTATGCGAAAGGACCCGATGGCCACGATAAGCGCTGCAAGCCAGATCAGATAGGAATAGGCAACCGGCGATACAATTCTGAAACCGAAGATGTTAATCGGATCAAAGCTGTAAATCCCGTTGACGCCACCGGTGATATCGATCGGTGTGTCGAGATTAAGCAACAGCAATTTAAAAATCTGCGCAAAGGCCAGGGTGACGATTGCCAGGTAATCTCCCTTCAACCGCAGACTGGTGGAGCCCAGGGCAAAGCCAACTACCATGGTGAAAATTGCAGCCAGAGGCAAGACCAGTAAAAACGGCAGGTGAATATCGAACTGGCTGGATGACAATAGTGCAAAGGAATAGCCGCCGATGCCGAAAAAAGCCACGTAGGCCAGATCCAGCAAACCGGCAAACCCGGCCACCACATTCAATCCCAGGGCCAGCATAATCCACAAACCGGTCATGGAATAAATACGCAGCCAGTAATTATCCGGCATAACATGCGGTGCAACGATCAAAACGGCTGCAATGACCCCATAAAGCATCAGCCGGTTCGGATGCCACCATGCTAACGAATTTGAGCTGTTCAAGGCTGCTGTATTGGATTCCTGGTTCATGGTTTTTAATTGATTAGTTGATCGGGTATTGGTTGTTGGCTATAAGTTATTGGGTATAAATTATTTGTTATTGGTTTCAGGGATCAGATGACAGAGACCAGACGACAGATGACAGAAGACAGCATTTATTGAAGTCGGAGTGCGGAAGTCGGAAATTTTCAATTGACCAACCGTCATAAAGCTTGGAACTTCAACCAAACATCTTACACCTTATGCACTGAAATATTCGATAGTAAAATCCTGTATCAAGCATCACTCCGAGCCGCACCAGAGCCGGCTCACTTCCAATCTTCTTAACCTCTCACCTTCTTACCTTCTTATTTTCCAACTTCCGCATTCCGACTTCGCACTTCAAACCATTCCCGCTTTCAATCTTTCCATTTCCAAAAATCCGCAATCCAAATTCCGCAATCGTTACACTTTCTCGGGAATCTTCTCTCCCACCAGCCCCCAGGGCCTGAAAATCAAAACGATAATCAGAATGGCAAATGCAACCACATCCTTGTAGGCCGACGGGAAAAAAGTGACCGCCAAAGATTCGGTCAACCCGAGTAATATACCGCCGAGCATCGCGCCGTAGATGCTGCCGATGCCGCCTAATACGGCTGCCGTAAATCCTTTCAGTCCGGCCTGGAAACCGACATAATAATCAACCTGGGTAAACAGCAAGCCCACAAGGGTGCCGGCTGCTCCCCCCAGGGCCGATCCGATTAAAAATACCAGCACGACGATTCGGTCCACATCAATGCCCATGAAGGCCGCGGCCTCGATATCCTGGGCGGTGGCGCGCATGGCTTTGCCGATCCTGGTTTTTTTAATCATAATCGTTAAGATGCCCATCAGCAGAAACGTTATGGCGATGACTAAAATTCGCATAAAGGAAAATACGGTGGACCCGATATGAAATGATCGGATGCCCTCGGGGATCAATGCGGCAATGTGAAAGGAACGGACCTTGGCACCCTGGTAATGCAGTACGAGGTTTTGCAGAAATATAGATACGCCGAGGGCGCTGAGCAGCAGGTTCATGCGGGGGGCGTTTCGCAGCGGCCGGTAGGCAAACCGCTCCGCCAGGATGCCCACCAGACCGGACGCTGCCATGGCAATCACAAACATCAACGCGATGACCATCACCGCATTTACCAGCAACTCATTGCCCCGTGTCAGCAAATGCAGAACCCACCAGCCGGCGAAGCCCCCGATCATATAGACTTCACCATGGGCAAAGTTGAGCATTCCCAGAATGCCGTAAACCATGGTGTAGCCGATGGCAATCAAGGCATAGACGCCGCCCAGGGTGAGGCCGTTGACCAGTTGCTGGGGGAGTTGGGTTAGATATTCTTCCAATATAATATTCCGGTGTTAGCAATTATATCCTACTTAATCCGCCGGCGAAGCGGTCACCACTGTGCAGGCGGAGTGGAGTGTTGGAGTACTGGAGTATTGGAGGGTTGGATGTATTGGAGCCCGATCGATTTAAATTGGACTAAATTCTTAGACTTTTGGGAGGAAGAATCCAAGTTACCATAAAAATCACTGTGGGACTGACTTGTTAATTCCAGTATTCCATGACTCCAATACTCCAACACTCCTGAGGGTTAATGGCAGGGCCGGCTATAACCCACCAGGTCCAGGCCCCAAAATTCAACGATTGTTTTGCATCACTTCCCCGTCATCACCGCAACCTGTTGGAAATTGTTGCCTTTGACCTGGAAAAAGTAGGTTGCGCCGCCTTCCAGGTCGCCTTTTTGGTCGAAGGTGACCGGAAAACCTAAAATTCCGTTGTAGGCTTTGATTTTGTGCAGATTTTTCACAACTTCCTTGCGGGAAATATCGCCGTCAGCCGCAGCCTGGTCGATGGCCGTCAGCAAGATGTTCATGGCCTCGTAGGCGGGCGGTCCAAAGCCGCTCAGGCTGCCGTATGCAGATTTATACTTTTTGATATAGTCGGCGGCGGCGGGAATGGCAAAAATATCCGGCGCAAAATGATATACATAGGTGCCTTCGGCAGCGCCTTCCGTGGCCTGAATATAATCCTTTTTGTCCCGGGCACCTTCAGAGCCGAAAAAGATGGCGTCGATGCCGAGCTCTTTGGTCTGGCGTGCGCCGATGGCGTTGTCCGGGGCGGTCGTGGCAATAAAAAATATGACATCAGGTTTGAACGCTTTGACCTTTGTCAACACGGCGGAGTAGTCTTTGGCCCCGCCGACGATGGTCTCCTGTTTTATGTCGGTTATGCCTAATTTGTTAAGGCCTTTGATTGTTTCTTTAGACAGGTTTTCGCAGTAGGCAACCTTTTCATTGATTATGGCGACCCTCCCGGCTCCAAGCCGTTTTTTAATGAACAGGGCGCAATTCCAGCCATGGGCATCGTTGCGGGCATTGACTCTGAAAAAGTGTTTGTAACCTTGCTCGGTAAGATTGGGCTTGGAAGCGGCGGTGGTGATAGTGGCCAGATCAGCCGTACCGTAAATTTTTAAGGTGGCCTGGGCAATGTGGCTCATGGGGGGGCCGACAACGCCATACATGAGTTTGTCAGCTGCAAATTTATGGGCAACATTGACGCCCTGGGCCGGATCCATGGCATCATCGCCCATTATCTGTTCAATCTTGACACCCTGAATGCCTCCCCGGGCATTCCATTCATCGACGGCAATTTGAGCCGAGTTGTAAATTTCGGCACATGGGGCGGCTGCATCTCCGGTAAACGCGCCGGCATTGCCGACATGAATGCCCTTCTTGACATCAGCGCTGTACCCAAATCCCGTAATACATAATACTAACAGCACCGACACGATAATTGCGATTGACTTTCTCATTTTACCCTCCTTTTATTCGTTTTATTTGATGGCCGATATCTATTTTTCCTCCTCTCAAAATGCGCATTCCCAATTCAATTATACCAGCAGCCAATTAAAGTCAATGACCGTAAGCAAAGGGACACATCACATTTGTTGGCGGGGATACACCCTGCCACAATAAGCGAAATTTCACCGAACGGGTAGGGGGCTGGACGGGCAGTTTATCCCCACCTGAGAATCGGACTGCAGAGGTGATCATAATCGTCGGAAAATCACCTGGCTCAAGTCGTTGATTGTGGGACTGGGTTTTGCCTGCATCCCGTTGCTTTTTAGGTGGAAAACCACAATCTACTCAGCTCCGGCATCTCTTATGAAACTTCATCGTTCATTACAAAAATGCAGGGTGGGCCTCCGAGCCCGCTGATACCGGTCGGCACGGAGGCTGACCTTACTGTAGTCTATGGAAAAAGCTTCATTTTCGATTAATCCGGCGGTTTATCAGGTCAGCGGCTGCGTTTAAATGTAAAACCGTTTCATTTCTTGGCTGATTTGGTGTATAGATACACAGCGTCAAAATTGCTTTGAAAGGGGATGGTACTGAATCATGTATAAACTGAAGGTCACCGCGGAAAGAATCGACGGGTATTGTAACCAGCCCATCCTGGTGGGGGACAGCTTCACTCTGGACGGCGGAAAGATTATGATCCCGGAGGGTAAACACATTTGTATGTGGGCCCTGCAGAGCATGATGCCCATTTTCCCCCTGCTGCAGCGCGTTAAACCTGAAAAGGGAGACTGGACCGGAAAGTCCGGCCAATTATTTGTCTGCCCGGATCCCAAAGGCAAGGTCCATTATCGTATCGAAAGGATCGAGGAATTATGATAACCCTGGATTTAGCTAAATGTTCCGGCTGCAGTCGCTGCGAGGTGAACTGCTCTTTTTTTCACTCCGGCAAAATCGGACGCAGCGGGGCCCGGATTAAGGTTGTTAAAATTGAAGACATCGGAATAGATTACCCGGTTGTCTGCCAGCAATGCCGGGAGCGCTATTGCACCAAATGTCCCGAAAATGCAATCGAAATCGGCGCACTGGGTCAGGTCGTCGTCTCGCCGACATTGTGCACGGCCTGTGGCACCTGCGAGGTCATGTGTCCGATCGGTGCGATCGAGCTGTATGAGGAGATTCCCCTCGTTTGCGATCTTTGCGGTGGTGATCCGCGTTGTGTCCGGGCTTGCACACTGGAAGCCATCCACTATGAACCGGATGTGAACGAGGCTGTCAATTTAAAGGTATTTAAAAAAGGCAGTCGTGGGCTGGATCCCGAGGAAAAACGGCTGCGTTATGTCCTGAGCTGCGCCGAGCAATTGCGACAAAAGTGGATCGCAGAAAGGAGAGGCTAAATGCTGCACGGTTATGGTGGACATATCCTGCGGGTGGATCTGACTTCCGGGCAGATTCGACGCGAAAAATCAGATCCGGATTATATGCTCGATGTCATTGGCGGCCGCGGTCTGAATTCTAGGCGCCTTTATGACGAATTGAAGCGCGACATCGATCCGCTTTCGCCCGAGAATCTGCTGCTCATCGGAGTCGGCCCGCTGACCGGTACGCTGATGGCGGCTTCGGCTTTTATGACCATATCCGGAAAGTCCCCGATGACGGGAATCCTGGGCGATTCCGCCGCCGGGGGGCATTTCGGGGCGGAAATTAAACAGGCCGGTTATGACCAGCTGGTAGTGTCCGGACGCTGCCGGAAGCCCGGATACCTGTTCATTGCCGATGACCACATTTAAATTCGGGATGCATCCCATTTGTGGGGACAGGATATCTGGCAGACAACAGCCGCCATCCGTTGCGAACTCAAGGATAACGCCGTTCAGGTTGCGGCTATCGGTCCGGCCGGCGAAAATTTAGTTAAATATGCCACTGTGGCCTGCAACAACTCCCGCATGTGCGGTCGTACCGGCATGGGCTGTCTATTCGGTTCGAAAAATTTAAAAGCCGTGGCCGTAAGGGGCCGGAGACGCTTGACGGTGGCTGATCCACCGGATTTTCTCGAGCTTTGTCGTGAACTGGACCAGCGCATCATGATCCACCCGGAGTATGAAAAGCGCAATGCTCTGGGTTCGACCTTGTTGATGAAGGCGCTAAACGGCATCGGAATTTTGCCCACCAACCATTTCCAACACGGCTTGTGCAGTTATGTGGACAAGGTTAGCGGTGAAACGCTGGCGAAGGAATACAAGGTTAAAAATAAATCTTGCTATAACTGCAATCTGCACTGTTCGCGATATTACCTCACCAGAGAAATAGAGGCTGAAGGACCGGAATTTGAAACACTTTGCAGTTTCACCTCCCGCATCGGAAGCGACAATCTGGAGTTTGGTCTCAAGATGAACGCATTTTTGAATCGTATGGGCATGGATTCCCTAAGCTCCGGGGAGACCATCGGCTGGGCCATGGAGTGCGTTCAAAAGGGGCTGCTCACCAAAGATGATTTTGACGGCCTGGACCTTACCTGGGGCAATTGCCAGGCAGTTGAGAGCCTTTTGAATATGATCATCCGCCGCGAAGGCATTGGTGATGCCTTTGCTGAAGGAACCCGCAGCCTGGCCCGGCGCTTTGGGCGGGGCAGCGAGGAATATGCATTTCATGTTAAGGGGCTGGACATGATTTGCGGCGATCCGCGCGGTATCAAAGCTTTTGGATTAACCTACGCCATTGCTTCGCGGGGGGGCGATCACCTGCGTGCGGAACCTTTTTTTGAGCTGACCGAGCGCTACGATGAAGCCGAAAAAAGATGGGGCATCCGGGAGATTGCCGATCGCCTGGCCGACAAGGGCAAGGCAGTTTTAGTGGAGCACACCGAGCGACAGGCGCTGCTCACCGACTGTCTGACGATGTGCAAAAACATCGGATTAAGCATGGATATTATGGATTTTGATTTCGCATCACAGCTGTTGCGCGCCGGCACGGGATTAAAATTTACCCCTGACAAAGTCGATGACGCCCTCAAAGGCGTAATCAACCGGGATCGTAAAATGAATATCGATTTCGGTGTGACTGCCGATCAGGATACTCTGCCGAAGCGGTTTACCAGCGAACCTTTATCAGAAGGTGCATCAAAGGGGCAGGTGGTGCCGGTCAAGCGCATGGTCGAGGAGTATTATCAAATCAAAGGCTGGGATGAGAAGGGGGTTCCGCCGGATTGAAGTCGAAATCCTTCGATCGCGGATTTTGGATTGCAGATTGCGGATTTATTTGAATGTTGAAATGGGAATCAATTGAATTCGGAATTGGGAATGGCGGAAGTTGGACCCGCCGTCGTTCCTGTAGGGCGGAACTATGCGCGGCAAGCATGCGGAAGTTAGAAAAAAAGAAGGTTCGAAGGTAAGAAGATTGGGAAGGTTGAAAAAAGTGCACAGAATTTAGCGAATGGTTAAAAATCAAAGGATATGAGATCCGAAGGATATCGAACAATAATTACGCGAAATTCAAAGGAGTGAATTAAAATTTTTTTTAATTTCGACTTCCCATTCCGGTTATCTGTCTTCTGTCCTCTGTCCTCTGAATTCTGACCTCTGAGCTCTGTCATCTGACATCTGACTTCCGTCACCTGTTCACTTCCATCAACCGGGAGAACTTATTATGTCGCACCTCGTATCCGGCGGCACAGCCAACTATGGTCAGGTCGTTGGCATTTTGATGCTCGATTCCACCATCCCCCGTATCCCGGGTGACCCCGGGCATGCGGAAACCTTTGACTTTCCCATTCGATACGGCGTTATCCGGGACTTTCCGTTTGAGGATCTGGTTGAGATCCGAAAAGATAACATCGACCGTGTTGTTAAAGCGGCTATTGATCTGCAAACTGAAGGCGTCTATTTTGTAGCTGCGGATTGCGGACTGTTTTCCCCCTTTCAACAGGATATTTCGGATGCACTCGACATTCCATTTATCGGCTCGGCACTCAATTTAATTCCTTTGATTGCCGGGTTTTTACCCGGCTATCAGAAAATCGGCCTCGTTACCGGCCACACCGGGTTGCTGAAAGGTCCGCATCTCGAGGCTGCCGGCGCTGATCCGGACCGGCTGGTGATCCGGGGAATGGAAAATAGCACGGAATTTAATAAGGTGGTGATCAATCGAGGATTGAAGCTCGACATCGAAGCCATGCAGACCGGGGTTTTGACAGCCGCTGAGGATCTGTTTAGATCCGGTGAGACCATCGGCGCTGTGGTGCTGGAGTGTACCAACTTGATCACGTTTAGATCCGATATCCAGCATCATATCAATGTACCGGTTTTTGACCTGGTGAGCCTGATTGAGTTTTTTGCCGATGGCTACCGTTTCAGAGATTTTACTTCCCGTTATCTTTAGCCCTCGAGGGTTACGGCTTTATACACCTGACGAAGACGAAATTCCTTTGATATCAGGTGCTGGGGGTTTTACAACACTGAACCGCTCAACCTGGGTCCAATCCTGTCAACTCAGAAAGGAGAAACAAAATGAAAGCCTTTAAAACTGTGGTCATTTTGGCATCGTGCATTTTTGTTTTGATGATTTCTTATCCGGCAGCAGTATCTGCGGAACCAATCGTCATGAAGTTCGGTCTGGCCACGCCGGATTTGAATCCAAGCTTCTGGGCCACGCATTACAATTATTTTAAATCCGAAGTCGAACGAAAATCCAATGGCCGCATCAAGGTGGAACTGATCTGGGGCGGTGCGCTGGGGAGTCCGGCCGACCGATTGAAACAGGTAATGATGGGGCAGATTCAAGGCGCAGACACGGCCGAAGGCCCATTGGCCCAGATATTTAAACCGGTCCAGGTCTTTTCGATACCCTATTTATTTGAAAACGAATACCAGGCCTGGCGCGTATATGACGGCCCGTTTGTCGCAAAGCTTAATGAACAGCTTCGAAAAAAAACCGGATTGAGAGTATTGCACTGGTGGGAATCCGGCGGATTTAAACAATGGACCAACTCCAAAAGACCCATCAAAACACCGGCGGACATGACCGGTTTAAAAATTCGGGTAATGCCGTCACCGGTCTTCCAGAAACTGGTTTCCAGTCTGGGCGGGTCACCGACGCCCATCAGTTTCGGGGAATTATACGGTGCATTGAAAAATAAAACCGTGGACGGCCAGAACAATGCTTTATCACTGGTAAACCTGTTCAAATATTACCAGGTTCAAAAATATGCCACCATCGACAATCATGTGTATGCCGTATCTTCGATGATCATTAATGACAAATTTTATCAATCCCTGCCCAAAGACCTCCAACAAGTCATCCAGAAAGCCCAGCAAGTAGCCCTGGCGGTTAACCGCGGTGTTTCCCGCTACACCGACCACATGGCGGTCGATAATTTGATAAATCAGGGTATGCAAGTCGCTCGATTGACCGAAACCGATCGAAAACTTTTCAAAGAAAAAGTCCAGGCTCCCGTGCTGGAATGGCTGCGCAAGGAGGTCTCCGGGGATTGGGTCGACGGGATGCTTCAAGCCGCCGAAAGCGCTAAATGAAACCGTGGATTCGTCTAATTAGATATCTTGAAAGTATCGAGACCCATATTTGTCGCCTGCTTCTCATGTCGATGAGTCTCATCGTAGTCGTACAGGTGTTTTCAAGATACTTGTTTAACTACTCTTTCGTGTGGGCCGAAGAATTGGTGCGCTATTTGATGATCTGGATGGTGATGATCGGCGCCGCCCGGGTCCAGGCAATGGGCGAACATATACGGATAGATTTTTTTCCCATGCTGGCCGGCCCGCGGGGCAGGCGCCTGATGGATATTTTCTTTCGACTTTGCACCTTAACTTTTTTGATTATCATTTTCGTTAAGGGACTTAAAATCGCCGCCTTCAACCAACTGTTTGAAAGCTCCGGGCTAAGAATCAGTATGCTATGGCCGACATTAGCCATACCTGTCGGTGCGATCCTGATCATCCTATATACGCTAAAGGGCTTAATCCGGGATTTCTGTCAATCCTTTTTCTGGTCAAAAGAAAAACTCATGGAAGAGGATGGTCGTCTACCGGCAGATGAGCAAATGACAGCCCCGGAGACGGTTGCCCGGGATTCGGACAGGAGCTGACGGGCATGTCTCTGGGATGGATGATCCTGATATTTGTCGTTTTGCTGGTTGCCGGTATGCCGGTCGCCTTTGTAATGGGTTTTTCAGCATCCCTCTATCTGCTTCTTTCGTCCCAGGCCTCCTTACTCGATATGGCTCCCCAAAAGCTGTTCGCGGGTATGGATTCCTTTGTTTTGATGTGCATTCCGTTCTTTATTCTGGCCGGTGAAATAATGACCCGCGGCAAAATTGCGGATCGCCTTGTCGATTTTGCAAATCTTGTGGTGGGGAGGTGGCGCGGCGGACTGGCCCATGTAAATATTCTAGCCTCCATGCTGTTTGCCGGAATCACGGGTGTAGCGCTGGGCGATATCGCAGCACTCGGCTCGATTTTTATCCCGGCGATGAAAAAACAAGGATATGACGGACCTTTTGCGGCCGCCGTCACGGCTTCCTCATCCATTATCGGCCCGATCATTCCACCTTCTATGATCATCGTCATTTACGGTGCCGTTACTTCGGTTTCAATTGGAGCCTTGTTTGCCGCGGCCATCATTCCCGGCATTCTCATGGGCTTGTCCCAGATGCTGATCGTGGTTTTTCTGGCCAGGCGGCGCGCGTACCCGAAAATAGAAATTGCTCTGACGACCAAAAAGCTGGTATCCGGCACCAAAGCCGCCCTGGTTCCTCTGATGATGCCGGCGATTATCATTTTTGGTATTTTATCCGGAATTTTCACGCCGACCGAAGCTGCCGGTATGGCAGTGCTATACGCTTTTGTGATTGCTACCCTGTTTTACCGCAGCCTGAAATGGCGGGATTATGGTGCAATTTTTCGGACAGCCTTTCTTTTTTCGGCCAAGCTTCTGCTAATTGTAGGCTGCGGATCGATCCTGGCTTGGGTTTTTGGAATTGAAAATGTTCCTGCCAAAGTAAAGGGGTTGTTTTATTCGGTCAGTCACAATAAATATATTCTGTTAATCCTGATCAATCTTTTCTTAATTTTACTGGGTATGTGGCTGGATTGCTCCGCTTCGATTATTCTTTTTGCACCGATGCTGACGCCTTTGGCAATGGAAATCGGCATCGATCCGGTTCACTTCGGCATATTGATGATTGTCAATCTGAACATCGGTCTGCTGACGCCTCCACTGGCCGTCTGTCTGTTTGCCGCTTCAGACATATCCCGCGATCCATTCGGCAAAGTGGTGCTCGCTGTCCTGCCGTTTTTAATCGCATCGCTCTTCACTCTGGCGTTGGTAACCTATGTGCCGGCAATAACCATGACCCTGCCGCGGCTGTTGGGATTGTTGTAGTTTAGTTGGGTTGTGCGCATTGCGACAGCACACCGATAATTTACTTCCGATTTTACCGTGTGTTTTAAAGTTTCGCAGGTGTCAGGAAAGGTAGACGCAATAGCCTATCCTGAACACTGACACCTGAAACCTACTCTCTTTCCTTTAGCTGCTCCAGCTGCGACTGTATCAGCAGAATTTCAGTATCGTGGGTCACGCACAGACGGTGCCAACGCGCATCGACCATATCATTCGGCCGCCAGGCCGTCATACTGACGACGCAGCAGTCGGGATCTTTACCGTAAGTCTCGCCGGAAACGATCCGGGTGGAAATGCGGGGCATCTGATGATCCTGGTCACCGATATGGTAATCGATGATCAGGCGTTCCGGATCTGTCTTAACCCGAACCCATGTCACCGAGTTGTCAAAAAGTGACGTCCCCTTGTAAAGGCCGTCATACTCCGTCGCCAAGGTATTATAACACCCCAGTGCCCATCGACCTATCTTTTGAGGATCGGATAAATACTGAAACGCCTGGGCGGCAGGCACGCTAATTTCAATACTGACTGTGTAGCAAAGCGGGTCATATATATTCATAATGATCACCCTAATTCAGGTTATTATAGTTGATCGATTTTTGTGAAAACGAGTATTGTCAAAATTGGTGAATCTGTCAAGTTTGCAGAGTCTTTATTTAATAGTAGGGTTCATTGTCATTAGATAACCAAAAAAAAAAGGGAGCGGCTCCCAATGAACCGCTCCCCTTATTTTTTACTAAAAGGGATAGAATGCCACGCTGCCGCATTCCACATTCGTACTTCCTAAGTTTCCTTCTCAAACTCAAGCAAGGAATGGCCATATCGGTGCAGTGAAAAATCTGCGCCGCAGGCCACAAAATAACGATTCCAAAATTTCTCTATCGAGCGAAATTTTTTAGTATCGCCTGCGCTGGCGCCGGCCACATAAACCTTGACATCGTCGAGCTTGGGGATGAGGTTTTGCTTCTGACGGTCCCGGATGATCCTGGTGATATAATCATCTGTTACGTTGACACGATCAAAATTGTACTCTTTTGAATCCTGAATCATGTCGGAAAGGACAATTAGAATCTTTTGACGCTTTTCGTTGTGGAAGATTTTATCGGCAATATTCAGAGAATTAATTATCTCTGTACGCGGAGTACCGCGCTTTTGAGACAGAAGTTTTTCCACTTCTGTTTGAACGTCTTTTCTGGTCTTAACCAGATTTTGTTCAAAAGCAATCCGGTTAACCCATATACTTTGCTTGGGTATTTCGACATCCACCGCAGGTTTGAAATCGATATAGGACCGACCCGTGATGGTTCCGACTATGATACGATCGCCCTGCTGAAGGTTTTCATAGATTTTATCAAATGCATTTCGGTAAACCGTTCGCCGGGCTTTGTTGGTGCTGCCGGACATATCGACAAATACCGCGATTACCCGTTGATTTTTTTTCTCTTTGCCGAACTTCCAGAAAGAGTCACTTTTGCCCTCCACGGAGCTCAGCAGCATCATGTTAGTGAGAACGATGATACCCAGTATTTTTAAACTCCACCGTTTCATTGAGGTGTACCTCCTAAAATCCCATTTTGTTTACGTTCATTAAGGGTATTATTCACCTGCAGTTTGAACCCGCAATTGAGTGGTTGCATCCAGCATTTTTTGAACATTTTTGTTGCGTCCCTGTGCTTTATAATCAAGGATCACTTTATGTTCAATCTCAAAGGACTTGGGCTTTTCATGATCGGGAGGTTCGCGCTGATTGATTTTGCGATAGTAATAGATGTTTTCCTGGGTTTGCTGATGAATCCGATTAATCTTTTGTTCCTGCTCGGTAACGATTTTATTATGCTTGGCCTCGATGGCTCGCATTGCCTTATTGATCTGATTGGTTTTGCGATGCAAGTGCTCCAGCAAAGGGTCTGTGTCATGGGCAAAATAGGAGCACAGGGTGGCGGCAGCCAATATAACCAGGTTCAGGCCGACAAAGGCGGCACCGATAAATTTGCTGTTGCCGAAACTGCCAACTGCGCCTGCTGTGCTGAGATCACCCAGGTACTGGACACGGACATACCCGATGGCCGCCAGGCCGCCAACCGTCAGCATAAGAAGTGCTGTCACTCCTATGCCGTTCTTCCACCACGGTACAGACCCTCTTTTGATCAGGATACCCACTGCGTGAGCGATCCAGGGGATGGCAACGGCCACACCGAGCGCCATGATCCAGGTGAATATCTGGCTTTCACCAAACACTGAAAAGGCCAGAGAGTTCATTGGAATTTCGCCCAAAACAAAGAGAAACATCAACACATAGTATTTGACTCTGGACAACTCCACACTGGGCTCACTGCGCCCAATTTTTTTGGAGTGGGCATCATAGTCCTTTGAGATTCGTTGATATTCCTTGAGCAAGGGTTTGTGTTTCCCAGTGAGAATATCCAATTGTGGCTCATTTTTGGTCATTATCTGCCGGGCTTCATTATTGGCCATGGCCATACACTCTTGCTCAAATTGAGAGAAATTCTTATCATCTCTGCTCGGAATATTATTCTTTGCATCGATAATTGCGTTTTGTTGAACTTCTTTCTTACTGTACATTATTTATCTCCTCCCTAAAAAGATCCGGACGATAGTTTAAAAGCCTAATGTGTGTTACCGTCAACGAATGTGGACCCAGCCTTGGTGTATGTGATACCGATTGGCAATAAAAGTCTACCGAATTTATGGGTCGCAGACCAATTAAATAGAATATATAAATATCAAATCAATTTATCGGCATATATGGTTATTCCTTTAGATATAAATTATTTGACCTTGATTAGGTTCTAAAATATATGACATTAAGGGTATATCCGTCAGAAAAATTAAAAAAGGTAGACCACTATGGAAAGTGCGGCTGAGGATATTTCATGAAAAATTTTGGATACTTATATAAATAAGATCCCCGGATCAATGACGCACCAGTCAAAGGCCGGTGGATATTTGCCCGGCGGAGACTCCCGGTCGGCGACCTATTTTTCACCGAACCCCGTCTACCTGGAAAAGGGCAGGGGATGCCGTCTTTACGATGTCGACGGGAATGAATACATAGACATGCTGGGCTATTACACTGCACTCGTCCACGGTCACGCTTATCCGGCAATTGTTGACGCCATCAGGGAACAGGCTGTTAAGGGAACGGTCTTTGGGGCAGTCGGCGCCATCCAGTACCGGCATGCCGAACACCTTTGCAGCCGCATTCCAAGTATGGATAAGATCCGTTATTGCAGTTCGGGGACCGAAGCCACCCTATCCTATTGATTTTCGATGAGATTATCACCCTGCTGCTGAGCACCGGTGGCTTGCAGAAGTCGGCGGGTGTGATGCCGGACCTGACCAGCCTTGGTACACCCCATAGTTGCATGAACAACATGGCAAGGTTTATATAATAGCCTGTATTTACTATCAATATCCCAGTAAAATGAATAGTTCCTCGATATCTCCATTTGTGAATTCGAAGGATGGGGTCGATGTTGCCATGTTGTTTACCCTTGAAACAACGCGGAAAGCCGGAGGACTTCAGATTCTGCGTTGCTGAGGGTTCGAAGTATAGAACTACGACTTCACCCTCAGACGCCTTGACTCTGAAGACCTCCGGCTTTTGCAACGTTGGGGTAAAATAATCGGCGGGGGTCTGCCGGCGGGTGCTTTCGGGGGTAGGGCCGACATCATGGCCAATTTCGACCCGGCTCACCCCCAGGCCGTTACTCATTCCGGGACCTTTAATGCAGCCAACCTGGTCATGGCTGCCGGCCTGTGTGCTTTAAATGCACTTGACCGGCCGGCAATCGATCGAATCAACAACCTGGGTGAACGATTAAAAGTGGGATTTCAAGATGCATTCCAAAAAGCCGGCATTCGGGGCCAGGTCACCGGTATCGGATCTTTGAATCAGGTCCACTGGTGTGTCGATCCTCCCCAAAATGCCCGTGATGCCGGCCGAGCACTGACCGGAGCCGGTAAATTGCCGGTTTTACTTCGCCTTGAATTGATAAATTGTGGAATATATTCCGCAAAACGGGGCATGTTCGTCATCTCCACTCCGATGTCCGAGGAAGAGATAGACTAGACCGCTGTGGCTTTTGCAGGCGCGTTGGATATGCTTAAGCCTTATATTGCTGAGAAGCATCCGCAGCGGGTGGCCGAGGAATTCGCCGCTTGAACGAATCCCTGAATCCGTTAAAAGTTTCCTGAATATTTGTACTTCTTGCTATATCGGGGATATTGCATTATTTTATGACCGATGATCGAACGGATTTTTTCCAATTCTCCCGTGCCCGTCAGGGGATGATAATTGACGCATTTGATTTTTTAGAAGAGGCGCTATCATGGAAAAGCAGGATGTTTTGGATGGAAAGAGAATTCTCCTAGTTGATGATGAACCGGATGTGTTGGATACCCTGGAAGATCTGTTGACTATGTGCAAGATAACTAAAGCCTCCTCATTTGAGCAGGCCAAAGAATTGTTGGAGGACCGGTACTTCGATATGGCGATTCTGGATATCATGGGTGTTCATGGCTATAAGCTATTGGATATATGCAATCAGAAACGGGTCATCGGCGTCATGTTAACTGCCTATGCCATGACACCTGAAGATATCAAACGGTCGTATGAAAGCGGGGCGGCGTCTTTTGTACCCAAAGAAAAAATGGCAGAAATTACCACGTATATGACCGACATTTATGAAGCCAAAGAAAAAGGCAAAAGCCTATGGTGGCGCTGGTATGACCGCCTGGCAAATTACTTCGAAAAAAAATTCGGTCCGGACTGGCAAAAGGATCACGGTTTCAAAGTCAGATGAGCACTCTTCTGCTTTTTCATAAGCCAATCTTGTTTTTTTCAATTCGGCCAAGAACCGGCGCAACAAGGCTGCCGATATAGAGGTGGTTATCAGTTTCCGTCACACTGGTGTTGATGGGGTAGGTTCCATCAGGATCCTGGAGATCTACAGCAACTTTTCCGTTATTATCAATTGCGATAACAAGACCATAATCAATCGCCTTGGGGCGTAAAAATGCAGGCATGCGTTGGACGACCTTACGCATGAAGGGTTTATCTGAAAGTTTATCGAGCAATGGGTTGCGGGGAGAAACCAACGCTACCCAGTAGCGGCCATTATGTCCGGTTGATATGTTATCGGGAAAAGATGGTAACGAGCCGATAAATGTTTCAACCTGTCCATTTTTTTAACCTGTGATCCAATAGCGAATTACCCGGTAGCTCCCTGTTTCATTCACCAATACATAGCATTGATCATGGCTGACCGCAACACCATTGGAAAAATTCAGACCGTCCAACAGAGTTTTCGCTACGCGGGTCGCCGGGTCAAATACGATTAATCGTCCATGACCACCGTGCTCCATTAAATCCAGCAGGCTGCCTTCATAAGTGCCCCCTGATTCTTTCGCTCCAAATTTGGATTTTTTCCTTTAATTCTTTTTAGGTGGAAAATACCCTGGATTTGGGGCCTGGCCGTGACC
>Ga0056115_1000213_pt1 | contig 28592 bp, 22 predicted proteins | sample WorMetOlspDAHAB1_FD_77007 | JGI IMG/M metagenome (GOLD analysis project Ga0056115, IMG submission 77007) | Marine gutless worms symbiont microbial communities from Max Planck institute for Marine Microbiology, Germany - Olavius sp. DAHAB.1 ...
ATGATTATTTTTAACAGTTTGTCGTAAATCTTGTGATCTTTCCAATCCTCATCAAGCTCATGCCGAATTGGAATTATTTCCTTTTCTACAATCTCCCGACAACTTTCAACGATTCGTTTTGTTTCGTCACTAATCCATTCCAGCGGTAATGAAAACTTGTCTTCAAATTTCATCATCAATTTCCTTTTCAATATGTTAAGATCTTTTTTATCGGCTTCATCAATCTAATTCCAACAGGTTTCTTGGCTGGATGATAGATATGAATTTGATTAATCCGGCAGCGAGTATGTCAAAATGCTGCTTGTGCGTCAACACGTTATTGAATACAGTATATTGTGTGGTGCAAAATCAATTGTTGCTAATTTATTAAATATCAGAGATTTAGCGGTAATGCAGATAATTATCCTCAAGTCCCATCCTGAAATGCCGATATCTCAATTAATACAATGCTTAAATGGCACAGTTTGTTTTTGGATTAGGCCGGACACTCGCGACCACAGTCGGCCTTAAAATGGAAGAAAATATAATCATATTTTTGACGAATTGACATCAAGGAAAACTTTTGACTGAAGGTATTTCAGGTGTTAGAAATATAGACACCATCGTTGGACTGACGCAGTTTTTATCATATTCACAGGTCGTGCATTATTATTCCAAATAATAATATACACTAAAAAAAGGAAACAGATTTTTATGGATACCACGCTAGAAGGTCTTAAAAAAAGAATTGACAAACGAATACCTTATTCAGGACAAATTTTCTTTTCAGGAAAGAGGGGGTTTTTTCAGGGGGAATTAAAAAATTACAGCAAAAATGGCCTTTTTATAAAAACCCAGGAAGTTCTAGCTATGAATGAACTTATTACCGTGGCGCTACCCTACGTGGAAGATAAACAAGTAAAATTCAAGGGTCAAATAGTATGGCGAAACAGCGAAGGCTATGGTGTTGAATTAGTAAGAGAACGCAGCCAGGCTAACCTTGAAGCTCTTAAAATAGAAGCTAAATCAAGATGAACGCACACTGAAAATCCATTTTTACCATGAGTCTTTCATATTTTATCAAAGGAACCCTTGCGGCCGAGTCCGTCTGCAAAGCGTCCGGCGCCCAGGTGCGCTTCCTCGCGTAGCGGCCTTTCGCCTTCGATTGCCTCGTTGCGTAATGCTTCAGGCAGATCCAGGCTCCACTGAAGGTGGGACGACATCCTGTCTGCGCGTAAACACAACTGCGGGAAACGTGCAATCTCTGTTGCGAGGCGCTCGGCTTCCGCCCGTGCCTGGCCATATGGAACGATACGGTTGGCCAGACCCCAGGCCAACGCTTCCTCAGCACCCACCGGGCGGCCCGTCAGAATCATGTCGAGTGCATGACTCGCTCCAATGAGTCTGGGCAGGCGCACAGTGCCTCCATCGATAAGCGGTACACCCCAACGCCGGCAGAAAACACCGAAAATGGCATCCGCCTCCATTACCCGGAGATCACACCACAGGGCCAGTTCCAGTCCGCCCGCTACAGCGTGTCCGTCTACCGCCGCGATCACCGGCTTGTTTAGCAGGCGGCGCGACACGCCCAGTGCACCGTCATCTTCGGGAACGTACGACTCCGGAAAGCCTTCAGTTGCGAAATCCTTGAGATCCCAGCCGGCGCAGAAACATCCGCCGGCACCGGCAAGCACCGCCACCGCCGATTCCTCGTTTCGTTCAAAACCTTCGAAGGCCTCCAGCAGTTCGCCGGCGGTCTCCTCATTGATCGCATTTCGTCGCTCGGGCCGGTTTATGATTACCGTGGTCACCTGGCCGTTGTGTTCTACCTGAACATTCATTGCCGCTCCTCCATATTAGGGATACTGTAGGGATACTTGGACGATCCTAAACGTTTATACCGTTGAGAAGTTTCTTGTCAATACTTTGAATTCTATTGAATTATAAGAAATAAGGAGATACATAAATAGATCAATTAAAAAATTTGGCCAAGTATGACGTAATCAATTCAGGCTCCAAATTTTCACAGACTAAACACAAGGGGAAAAATGAAAGTAACTGTCTGCCAACTAGACAACAGGAGTGGATATATTGTGCCGATGCTCGAAAAACTTTCAACCCATATTCAAGAAAACCACTCGGATTTTTTGCTGTTGCCGGAGATGTGTTTTTCCGAATGGTTGGCCGTCGATCCTGCACCAAATTTGGAACGCTGGTATCAAGCCGTTGCGGAGCATGAGATCCAGATATCGAAATTAGCTGAACTGGGGGCCAAAGCCGTGATGGGCACCCGGCCGATTGTTTTGAAAAATGGCAGTTTTCGAAATGAGGCTTATATCTGGAGTGAAGCGGGAGGGTCCCAGCCGGTTCGTGAGAAATACTATCTGCCGGATGAGAAAAACTACTGGGAGAATTCCTGGTACGACCGCGGTGAGAAACGTTTCGACCTTTGCCGCTGTTTGGATGCGCGTATCGGGGTGCAGATCTGCACAGAAATGTGGTTTTTCGAATGGGCACGCCATTACGCCGCATCCAGAGCGGATCTTCTCTGCGTACCTCGAGTAACCCCCCATAGCTCTATCAAAAAATGGCTCGCCGGCGGGCAGGCCGCCGCCGTATGCTCAGGCGCCTACTGTCTGTCCTCAAATGTCTGGAATCCACCGGGAAGCAAAGCCGACTGCGGCGGGCTGGGCTGGATTATATCACCCGAAGGAGACATCCTCGCCGAAACCGATACCAACGCACCCTTTGCGACTATTGAGGTGGATCTTGAATATGCACGCTTGAGCAAGAACACTTACCCACGTTATGTTCCTGAATAAACACCGATTTTTTAATGAGGATCAGATGCCGGGCGGACACTATTCAAGAAAAACTTTTTCCAAACATTCAATCAAAAATGCGATCTCCTGATCACTGATATTTAGCGGAGGAGAGATTCGTATCGTATGTCCATGGCTGTCGTTTACAATGATGCCCAGGTTCATCAATTGGCGACAGAATTTCATGGCATCGCCATTTTTTACTTCTATGCCGATGAAAAGCCCCTTGCCCCGGATTTCTTTTACATGTTTAGAGCGGGCGGCGATTTTGATGATCTTCTTCTTTAATTGTTCTCCACGGATACTTGCGCATTTTGCCAGTTCTTCTTCCTGAAGCACTTCCAGGGCTGCCACTCCTGCAACACAGGCCAGCGGATAGCCGCCAAAAGTTGAACCATCCGAGCCGATTTGAAAGGCAAGATCCATTAACCTGGAATTGGTAACAAATACCGACAATGGGATGAGGCCGCCTGACAGGGCTTTGCCCAGTATCAGGCCATCCGGCACGATGTTCTCGTGCTCAAAACAAAAGTTTTTGCCGGTGCGTCCAAGACCGACCTGGATTTCATCCAGCATAAGCAGCAGATCATGGTCATCCGCCAGCTTCCGCAGCCCCCGTAGAAACCCGGGTGGCGGAATTCTCATGCCCCCTTCGCCCTGCATGGGCTCAACCAGAATTCCGCAGGTATTACGGTTGATTGCGGATTTGACCGCCGCCAGATTGCCATATTCGACGGATACAAATCCGGGGGTTAAGGGGCCGAAACCCCTGCGGTATTTGGGTTCCGATGAAAAGGAAATTACCGTAATCATGCGCCCGTGAAAATTATTGTCAAAGACGATAATGTCCTGAATGCCGTCCGGTATGCCTTTTTCTTTCCAGCCATAGTAGCGGGCCATTTTAATGGCGGTCTCCACCGATTCGACGCCGCCGTTCTTGGGCAAGACCTTATTGCCGTCTTTGCCAAAGCGCGGCGCCAGCTGAGGGACAAATTCGGCGGCCGAGGACAAAAAATGTGCCAGTGGATCCGTATAGACCACGTTTGAAATAACCGATGCATAATTGCCGGCCAGGGCCTCTATGACGGCGTTGACAACTTTGGGATGATGATGCCCCAGATTGGCGGCGGAATAAGCGGCCAGGCAATCCAGGTATTTCTTCCCGTTGACATCCGTGATCCAGCTGCCCTGAGCCGTTCTGACCACAACATTGAGGCGTTCGTAATGATGGGCGCCGGATCTGCCTTCCAGATCATAAACCTCACCATCCGTTGCCTTGGAAAATCCAAAAACAGAACCGCCGTAAATTTTCATTGGTTGGTTCAACATGGCAGCTCCTCCAGTTTTCTAAATTTTTGTTGCTACTTATATAGCAACAATACATGAATTCCACCTCATTTGTCAATGAATTTTTCCGGCTACCGCCTCAACATACGATAACCATCCAAGGTTGTTCAGAAAAATTGACATGAGGGTCGAATTTATGTATTCTTAGCGATACTGTCCTTTAAATGAGGTTTTAAAGGCTTTAATCACCAGTGTGACTTGTCCGAATACAACTTACTGCTGGTTTTGGCGGCCTCAAAACACTGTATTGCAGATATGTCGCAACTTATTTAGCAACTTAGAAGGGAATCCAGTGGATATTACAGCTATTTTAAGGGATTTTGCGTTTTCCAAATACGAGTCATCCTGCTACCTGGCATTGCTCACCCGGCACCCGGCCAACGGCTCCCAATTGAGCAAACTATCGGGTATCGCTCGCTCGAGAGTCTATGATGTCCTCCGCGGGCTTGCTAAAAAAAAGGTCATCTTTGAAATCGAAAAAGGCATGTATGTGCCGCTGCCCTTCGAAGAATTGAAAAAGCGCCTGCGAAATCAATTTGAATCCAACATCACGCTGCTGGAAGAACAACTCGATGCCATGGTAGGGCAGTCCAGTTTTGAATACCTGTTTACCCTCAACGGTGTTAAAGAAGTCATGTCTAAAGCCGTAGATATCATTGATTCTGCCCGGCAGGAATTGTACCTGCGTCTATTCCCGAAAACCTGGGAGCGCTTGCGGGAACCAATCGACCGGGCTGTTCGGCGGGGGGTCGGTATCCGGTATATATCCATGGGACCCATGGACATCGTTTATGACATCCAGGTTTTCCATCCGGATTACCACCAGATCAAGGGTAAACTCGGCGGCGAGTCCATTGACATTATCGCCGACAAGACCGAAGCCCTGGCCGGCATATTCGAAAAAGGCAAGATCGATCACTCCCCCTTCATCTGGTCCCGCAACCACTGGTTTGTGACGGCAAACCGTGACAGCCTGCGCCACGATTTTTATCATTATTTTTTAGATAAGCTTTACGAACAGGGGAAATCGCTCTCAGCGCGTGACAGGCAAATTTACACTTTCATCAAAGCCGACGATTAATTTGCACAACCGTTCAATCAAAATTCAGTCCATATATAGCCTTGCCAAAAACATTATCTGAAAGCCTAAAGTCCTTAAGATCTATGGTCCGGTATTCTCTGAAAGCACCCGAGTTTTCTTGACAACAAGCCAATATCTATCCTATATCTTAACTTCAGATTAATAAATTAGGTATCAAATATATGGGAGGAACGCATGAAATTTATCCGTATCAACATGAGCGATCAGAGTATTGCCGAGATTGATTTTCCCCAGGAATACATGGGACTAGGCGGCAGGGGCTTGACTTCGATTCTAATCAACACTGAAGTTCCGGCCGGCTGCGATCCCCTGGGACCGGCCGACGAGTACGTCGGTCTTAGAACCTATGATTGTGCTGAAAAAATATTGGCCCGGTTCGGTGACAAAAACGGCATTATGCTTATCGGACCCGCGGGTGAACAACAGCTGGCGTCCGCGTCGATACAAAGCACGGATGTGGACAAGCGGCCGTGCCGGGCCGCGGGACGCGGCGGTATGGGCGCGGTCATGGGCGCCAAAGGACTGAAAGCCATCGTAGTCAGCGAAGAAGGATCCGCTGCTGACGCATCATCTGATTCTGACGCCTTCAATAATGCGGCTAAGGCCGTAGCCAAGGCGATTTCCAAGAACCCCTTCACCGGACAGATGCTGCGGTCGGTGGGTACGGCCGGGCTGGTCAGCGCGGTCGACGGCATGGGCGCCTTCCCCAGCTTTAATGCCACCAAAGGACAGCTGGAAGGCAGCGATAAAATTTCCGGTGAGACCCTGGCCGCCACTGTGGCTGAACGTGGCGGTCGTACCGGACACAAGGGGTGTACCGGATGCATTATCCACTGCTCCAACGAGTACATGGACCATAACGGAAAGTACATTACTGCATCACTGGAATATGAGACCATCTGGTCCATGGGTGCTATGCCCGGCATCACCGACCTGGACGCCATTGCCAGGCTGGACTTTTTGTGCGACGACATCGGCCTGGACACCATGAACACCGGGGTTGCCGTGGGAGTCGCCATGGACGCAGGATACAAGGAGTTCGGCGACGCCCAGGCTGCCATCGACATGCTGGAAGAAGTGGCCCGGGGAAGCGAGATCGGTAAAGTTATCGGCAACGGTCCGGCGGCGGTGGGCCGGCATTTCAATCACGCCCGCATCCCGGCAGTAAAAAATCAGAGTATTGCCGCTTATGACCCGCGCGGCATGCAGGGCAACGGCGTCACCTACGCCACCTCGCCCATGGGTGCCGACCATACCGCGGGCAACCTGGTGGGGGCTTACCTGACCGGTCAACTCCAGGGCACCGAACCTGATGGACAGGTGGAGGCATCGCGGGAATCACAGATCAGCATGGCCATGGTCGACAACACTGGGCTGTGCATGCTGGCCGCCTCCGCCATGTCAGATCCGGCGATGCTCCCGGCCATGGCCGAAGCCATCAACGTCCGCTGGGCCTTGTCGCTGACCGCAGACGACCTGGTGGCCCTGGGCGTACGTACGCTTGCAGCCGAAATCGAGTTTAACCGCAAAGCCGGTTTAACCAAAGACGACGATCGCTTACCACAGTTTTTCTACGAAGAAGCACTGTCGCCGCATAACGTCGTGTTTAAATTATCGCCCGCAGAACTGGACAAAACTTTGGAATTTTAAATAACTATCTGCAATGGCCGGGGGCCTGTTCGGCAGTCCCCGGCCATTCGGGTTGCCCCTATTTTTGCGTTTTAAGAAAAATACAATTATCTAAACAACGCAGTGGCACCCAAACGGCAGGCGCCTGATATTTTCGCATTTTCGGGCCTTGCCGGACGGGCGCTTCATCATCTATACTTGTCGATTAAATTTTCCAAGAACCCTAAGCGCTGAATTTATCCTTATCTATAGCCAGCATTACCGAATCTTGAACCCGCTGAGGCAGGGCCGCAATACAATTATTAATGCTCGCATCGACGTCGCTATAGCTAAGGTTCTGGTTCAGGAAGTGGTCGAGTCCGGATGCATTTTGCTGTATCATTTCCCGGACGATGGCATGGGTGGCCAGCGGCGCACCTTCGTATTTGCTGAGCAGATAAGCGAAGGTCAGGGCGATGGATGCCATCGGGATGACAGCCATCGCCGGCAGACCGCGTTCCCGGCAGAGCTTGGCCGCGTAGATCGCATCCACCACGGCATGATGAATCATAAATCCCTGGTCCCAGGTGTTATCCCGCACCCCTTTGCTGATGGCGACATCCCACTGGCGGGTGCCGCCGGCACCGCCGTTTAAAAAATCGAAAAATTCAGCCTGGGCAGTCCCGGAAAGATCCTCCCGAAAGCATTCAGATTTAAGCGCGGCCGCTGAACAGATGCCCACCAGGCCGTTGAACACCATGAGCTGGCCGATCAGTTTGACCTCGGCACCGGCAGTGACGCTGGCACTGAAATACCGGGGATTGCCGATAGCTTGGAGCATCGGTTCCAGTCTCGAATAAATGGATTCGTCGCCACTGGCCAGGATGAGCATATTGGCGTTTTCCGCACCCAGCGGTCCGCCGGTCAGGGGATAATTCACATAGTCGATTCCCGCAGCACTCAGGAATCTATGCGCTGCCTGGGAAAATCCGGCGCTGACCGTGGAAAGATGTAATATAAATGGCTGCCCCTTTTTGTTCTGAAGCATGTAGGGCACCAGGGCACGGAAAATATCGCAGTCGTCGCCGTTTTTACCGGCACAAATGACCACCCCGTCATAATCGCCATCGCCCACCAGGGATTCATAGTCCGCCACTAGATCGGCACCGTGATCCTTCCACGCCTGTCGGCACATATCGCGTCTGTCGTCTTTGGTTCCGCGATCATGAATACGAAGGAAACGTGCCGCGCCCCCGGGTTTTAAATGCTTTGCTGACGGACTTAACATCAGCCCCATACCGCCGATACCTACGAGTTTCATCGTCATAGCACTCATCCTCACTAAAATGTCGAAAGAAAAAATGTTTAGAAAAAATTAAAAGCATTAGCCTGACCGCCTGAGCGGTTATATATTTTATTCATACCGAAAACCATAGCGATTTGCAACCGGTCGGAAACTATATTTTATGCTTCCAGTCTGAATTGGGCTCCGTGGATTTGGCCTTCCGCCGTGGATGCTATTGGACACCAATTCGCCGGGCTGTCTAAGGACCGGGAATCTGGTTGCCTTTGCTGAAGCTTTGATAAAGGCCTGTAGATACGAACTTTGCAAGTCAACCTGTTGGCATAAAATATGCTCTAAGAATGCTCTAAGATAAACACGAGGGTTATCAAAATATTGCATTCAAAGTTATCGTATATGAGCGTGGATCCTGTGGCAATTACAGATGAACTTACCGCCGCCGTTTCCATGTTATCGATTTTTGGTGTTAAGTGTTCCTTGTCCAAAGTTTCATTAGAGCAACAGTCGCATGAATGACACACCTTCTAAATCGATGTAAGTATGATTATACCCGTTTTTTAGGCCGGGAGACATTCTAAGATATACAATAAAATATTAAATATCAGAATGTTATAATGTATATTGTTGATCGCGGAGTTGAGGGCGGGAACATTCAATATCGTGTTGAAATTTAAGTTCGGAAACGTTACAATAGTGTTACACTGTTATGTTACATGTTGCAATAATTTAACAAGTTTACTATAAGGGTTCCATGAAGACTGACAGCGATCCGCGATTTTTACCCATCATTTTTCAGTCTATTCCACATGGTATTTTTACCATTAATGAAAATGGGCGAATTACCTCGTTTAATCAGGCCGCCGAACAAATCACCGGATTTCCGGCCGTTGAAGCCGTCGGCAAACGCTGTAATGATGTTTTCCGAGCTGACATCTGCCAGCAGGAATGCCCTCTCAAGCACAGTGTTCGTACGATGGAGAAAACCGAGGATCGTGAGGTAACGATTCTTACACGGGAAGACAAAGAGCTCGTCATTTCAATTTCCACCGCGGCTATGACCGACGATCAGGGTAATGTTTGGGGCGGGGTTGAGATGTTCCGGGATCTTTCGCAGGTAATCGAACTGCGGAAAAAGCTTGAAAAATCATATGTTTTCGAAGGCATCGTCAGCAAGAATCTGCAGATGCAAAAAATTAAGGAGCGGCTGCCCCTGTTTGCCGCCAGCCCCAGCACCGTGCTGATTGAAGGCGCCAGCGGTACCGGCAAGGATCTGGTTGCCCGTGCCATCCATAACTTGAGCCCACGCAAAGATGGGCCATTCATTACCGTCAACTGCTCGGCGCTGCCGGATAATCTCCTGGAATCCGAGCTTTTCGGTTATGTTCAAGGAGCTTTCACCGACGCCAAAAAAGACAAGCCCGGCCGTTTTCAATTGGCCGATACCGGAACCATTCTATTGGATGAAATCGGTGAGATATCTCCGGCGATGCAGGTTAAACTCTTGCGGGTTTTGCAGCAGCGGGAATTCGAACCCTTGGGTGCCACCCAGACGGCCACAGTGGATGTGCGCGTCATCGCGGCCACCAACAAGAACCTGGAAGAAGCCGTTCAAAAAGGAGTTTTCCGAGATGACCTTTACTATCGGCTAAATGTCATCCGAATGCAGATTCCGGCACTATCCCAGCGCCGGGAAGACATCCCCCTGCTGGTAAATCATTTTATGGATCACTTTAACCGGCTGCAGGGCAAAAGTGTCATCAAGGTCGCTGAACCGGCTTTGGCGGCCTTAATGACGGCACCATTGCCCGGAAATATCCGTAAACTGGAAAACGCCATTGAATATGCCTTTGTCATTTGCCAGGGCAATTGCATCGAACTGCACCACCTGCCGCCGCAATACTCTGAAATTAAAAAACAATCACATGACATCGCAAAAGCCGTTCTTTTCGATTCGGCTGAAAGCGATGTGATTCGATCGGTACTCAAACGCAACAATGACAACCGCACCAAAGCGGCCAAAGAACTTGGCATTTCCCGCCAAACCCTGTGGCGGAAAATGAATCGTCTGGGTCTTACCTCATAAAACTCCCCTTTATTTCCTAATATTTAAAGATTGGCACATAGTTTGTATTGGATCGCAGTTGGGAATCAAAACCGGTCCTCCCTCCGGGGGGATCAAAGCCGGGTCCTATGGACCAGGATCTATACCTGATCGATCACCAAATATAATTTTGTGGAGTAATCGATATTCAGTTATCAACATTTAAAGAAAGGAGTATTACGCATGGCGCTAATGACACCGGAACAGTTTGAAGAGAGTTTAAAATCGCTGAAGCCAAGGATATTTATGAATGGGAAACAGGTAGAAAATATCCTGGAAAATAAAAATACGCGTACCGTCGTTGAAGCGAACAAGGCCAGTTATGCCTGGGCCCTGGATCCAAAATATAAGGATATTATGTCCTGCTATTCACCGCTGATTGAAGATGTGGTAAACCGCTACACCCATGTCAGCGCCAGTATCGATGACCTGGTCAAAAAAGCCGAAGCAGGCACGTTTACGGCTGAAATGCTGGGCACCTGCATCTATCGATGTGTGGGATACGATGCCTTTCACTCTCTGGCCAGCACGTGCTGGGAGATGGACCGGGACATAGGTACGCAGTATCATCCGCGTTTCCTGGCGTATTTGAAGATGGTCCAGCAAAAAGATTTATCCGTTGCCGGAGCATTGACCGAGCCGCGCGGCAAGCGCAGCCAAAAGACATTGGACTGGCCGGACCCTTACCTTTCATTAAAGTTGGTAGATAAAAACGATGACGGCATCGTCGTGCGCGGCGCGAAAATAAACATCAGCGGAGCCTTTGCCAGTCATGAAATGTTAGTGCTGCCCCAGGCTGCTCATTTTAAGGATGAGGAAGACTACGCCATTGCTTTTGCCGTACCCACGGATGCCGAGGGTATCACTTATGTATGCCAGTATTCGCCGTATTCTGCCGAAAGAGATTTGGCTGATGATATTGAAGAGCTCGGTAATCCGACGTTTGGCCAGCGGGAGACCTCAATGGTCATTTTCAACGATGTCTTTGTTCCCTGGGATCGGGTATTTCACTGCGGCGAGGTAGATTATTCCTTGAAGCTGGTGACGCGTTTTGCCAAAACCCACCGGATGACCTGTGGCGGCACCTGTAAAGTGGGGTTTATGAATCAGATTATCGGGGCATCCAAATTGATCCAGGAATATAAAGGGCTTGAGAAGGCCGCCCATATTAATGATCAACTTATGGAGATGGTGGTATTGAGAGAAACCGGCCGGGCCTGTGGGCTGGCGTCCGCCCGCAAAGGCGCGGAAGAACCAGACGGGTCTGGGGTATACTTGCCAGACGAGTTGATGAGCAACGTATCCAAATTGAACATCTGCAATGCATTCTGGCGGGTGATGGCTCTGGCCGGAGACATCGGCGGTGGTCTGGTCGTGACGATGCCTTCGATGAAGGAATTGAAAAATCCGGAAATCAAAGATTATGTAGAGGAATTCTATAGCTTCGGTTCTGACACATCCACCAAAAATATATTAAAAGCCCATAAGCTTTTACAGCACTGGACGGCCGGACAACATGGTGTCGCCACCTGGCACGGTGCCGGACCGGTCATGGCCAACAAGATTATGCTGCAACGGGTGATTGACTATACGCACGAGACGGATATCGTCAAACAGACGTTAAACTTGGAGGAAACAGAATAGAATTTTATCGTAAAGCGATAAATGTTTGGATTTGCCTGGAAGAAATTTGTTGTTTTCGGCACTAATTATAGAAAAAACCTTGCGATCAAATACTTAAAATCGGAGGCCTGTTGGTATTGTATCCCTTGATAGCGTGCTTATCATCATCGTAAGGTTATTTAAAGCTTTGACATAATCGCATCATTAAAATCATCTACAAATGATTCTTTTCAGGGCTCAAATACCTCTTGGATATTTGAGATTACAGTGAAATCGAGCCTATTTTTCAAGGCTTTTTTTTCTTTTAGATGTTGCGTGTACTTTTAACCAGAAATCACTTTGGAAGGCGATTTCATGACGGTGCTGGAACGGAACATTGAAAATTTTAGGAAAAATTTCCAATAGTCTTACCCTGATTGAGCTATAGAGCTAAATCAACAATTCAAAATTAAATATTCGAATTATGCAGTGGATAACGGAACTTAATTATGAATATTATTATAGTTGAGATTAAAGGGCAGGGAGGTATCATATGCAATTATGGCAGCGGCTGGTCTTGACTATCGTAGCCATTGTGGCGGCCAGTATTATTATCAGTATAATTTGGAATAAATTATTTGGCTTCGGTTTGCCGAGTTACCTTGGCGGCGTGATCGGAGGTCTGACGGCGGTGCCTGTCTGGGAGTTCTTGCGGCGGGTGGGGCCGCGGAAGTAATTCTCTTAAAACCATATTAGCCCGACTCAGCTTGTAAAAAACCTATGCGATTATAATGATAAGTTCTCTCATCAGATGGGGACTGATATGGGCGCGGAGATCCTGGAATTGGCGGGATTATATAAGGTTCCGGCTGGTTTGATTTGAGCCTTAAGCTTTAAGCTGCGGTTATCATTTCCTTATCTACATATACTGCTTGCGGGCGCGGTCAAGGTCCCTTTTTTCATCGCGGCGTTTAATGGCTTCGCGTTTGTCATACTGGCGCTTTCCTTTTACGAGCGCTATGGACAGTTTGACTTTACCGCCTTTAAAATAGAGTTTGAGCGGTATCAGGGTGTGCCCTTTTTCATTTACCTTGCTATATAGCCTTTTGATCTCCTGCCTGTGCAACAGAAGTTTGCGCGTTCTAAGCGGTTCATGGTTGCCATAATATGCAAACGGGTAGGGGCCGATGTGCAGCTGGTAGACAAACACTTCGTGATTTACAACTCGGGCATATGCGTCCTTGATATTGGCCTTGCCCAGTCGTAGAGATTTTACCTCGGTGCCGGTCAGGACAATTCCGGCTTCATATTCATCTTCGATAAAATAGTCGTAGCGGGCCTTGCGGTTGATGGCGATGGTTTTTTTGGCTTGCTTCTGCATGATTAGTAACGATTTTCCAGAATATCTCCGAATGCTTCTTTTAATACTCCAAAGACGCCTCTGGCAGTTTTCTTGTTGAGCACCTCCTGCATGAAAGCCTGGGCATCGCTAAGGCTCAAGGATCGAATGGCCCGTTTGATGTGCGGAATTGATTGCGGGTTCATACTGAGTTCATCTAGGCCCAGGCCTAGCAACAAGGGAATGTGGTGGGCTACGGCTGCCATTTCACCGCACATGAACACTTCGATGCCTTTGTTTTGGGCGACATCGGCCACTTGCTTTACCAGCCGGATAACGGCCGGATCCAGCGGCTGATAAAGATGGGCTACATTCGGGTTCTGCCGGTCAATGGCCAGGGCATATTGAATCAAATCATTGGTGCCGATGCTGAAAAAATCGACCTTTTCGGCTAAGAAATCTGCCAGAACAACTGCCGAAGGGACCTCAATCATTATCCCGATTTCTATTTGCCGATTGTACGGCAGGCCTTCTTTTTCAAGAGACTCTGCGGCTTGGTCCAATAATTTTTTGGCTTCGCAAATTTCAAAATAAGCCGAGATCATGGGAAACAGGATGCGAACATGGCCAAAAGCTGCTGCCCTTAATATCGCGCGCAGTTGGGTTATAAATACATCGGGTTTTCTCAGGCAATAGCGGATGGATCGAAGACCTAGGGCCGGATTGGCTTCATCCTGGCCGTTTTGATTGGCCACCGCCTTGTCACCATTTGTATCCAGTGTTCGAATCGTAACCGGCTTGGGAGCCATAACTTCGACGACATCTTTGTATTTTTCAAACAATTCTTCCTCATTCGGAAAAATAGCGCGATTCATATATTGAAATTCGGTACGATACAGACCGATGCCGTCGCCCCCATAATTTTTTACCGAAACGACTTCTTCCGGGAGTTCAATGTTAGCCATCACCTCGATTTGTATCCCGTCGGTGGTCTCGGCGCTGATATGACTCTCACTGGTGATGACCGCCCGGTATTGTTCGTAATCTATTTTGCGTTCTTCATATTCAACCAGAGATTTTTCGTTCGGGTTGACAATTACTTTGCCCGCATTTCCGTCCACGATAATGAGATTGTCACTTTTGATCCGCCGGGTCGCATGTTTGAGGCCTACTACCGCGGGAATTTCCAACGCTTGAGCCACGATACCGGTGTGTGAGGCTTTGCCGCCGCGGTCCATAATAAAGCCCATAATTTTTTGCAGATTTATCTGGCTGGTGTCTGCCGGAGATAAATCCCGCGCAACCAGAATGACGCGCTTGTCAATGTTCGCTATTTTCTCCGCTTTTGCACCGACCAGATTGCGCATGATGCTGTCTGATACATGGACGATGTCCGAGGCGCGCTCTTTCAGGTAAGCGTCTGCCATTCCAAGAAAAACGGCTTTCAGGTTGGACGCAACCTGCTTCAGCGCCCACTCGGCGTTGAACCCATCAGTCTCGATGATTTCAATGACTTTGCCGTAGAGCATTTTGTCTTTCAACAAGGCTAAATGAGTTTCAAGAATATGGGCGCGCTGCAGTTCTTCCGGGCTGTCGTCGATGACGGAGCGAATTTCATCCCTGGCTTTTTTTACCGCTGCTTTAAAACGTTTGATTTCACTCTGGCGCATATTCTTTTCGATAAAATATCGCGCGACAATATCCACACCTTCCTTGTCGACCAGATAGGCTTTGCCGATACAAATACCGGGAGACGCATTGATGCCCTTAAGTATGAGCTCTCCAGTCGGTTGTGACATTTTGGTTTATTCCCCAAATCCGTTATCAACGAGATCGACAATCGCATTTAAGATATCGGTGTCCCCGGGGTTCTCGATGATAATCCTTATTTCGGTACCTTTTCCGCATTCCAGCGTTAATATATCCATTATGCTGGATGCGTCTGCTTTTTCTTCGTTTTTCATTACCCAGACCTTGCCGGTGGATTTCATAGCAATCTCGGCAATCTGGGCCGCTGAGCGCGCATGCAGGCCCAGTTCATTTTTGATGAAAACAGTTTTATGTAAAATCTGTTTGCTATTCACCCTAAAAGCTTTTGATTTTTATCAAAATCCATATTTTTGTCAATTCGATTATATTGACTTGAAAGATAATGGTTGTTAAGTTTTTTGCAACCTTTATAACCTATTGTTGCATATTTTTGCGAACTATACCAGCAGATCCGAATTGAGAAATTTTTGGGTATGCGGTCAAGTAATTTTCAATACTGGATATACATTTAAACAGACAAGGAGGATAAAAAATGTCCGACACCATCTTGATATTTGGAAAAGATGCTTGACCCTATACCCGGGCTGCTCGTGAAGCATTTGCCAGTGAAGGCCGATCATTCGACTATTTCAATGTAATCAAGGATCCGGATCATCTTGATAATATGTTGCAGTATTCTAATGGTGCTCGCAAAGTACCGGTCATTGTTGAGGGTCAAAAGGTGACCATCGGATTTGAAGGGAAGACTTGAGGGTTATGACCAATCGGCTGGAGGCCGATTTTGCCGGATACTGGATGCTGGATACTCGATACTGGATGCCGATATCTGGTAGATATCAACTATGTTTATACTCTGGTTGCTGGTGTGTTGTTACTTGAGTTGGTGGGATATCGTCGCCGATAACAGCTAAAGTGTCCAAATCTGTAAACGATCACGTTTGGTATTAAAACAGGAATTTTAAAATGACATTACCAGATAAATTCAACGCATTAGTCGTTACCGAAACAAATGAAAAGCAATTCACCCGATCCATCGAGCAGAAAAAAATAGATGATCTGCCTGAAGGAGATGTTGTGGTTCGGGTCCTTTATTCTTCACTGAATTACAAGGATGTTCTCTCTGCAATAGGCAACCGGGGAGTCACCCGGAATTATCCGCACACACCCGGAATCGATGCGGTTGGAACTGTTGCCCACAGCAACAATGACGCCTTCAAACCCGGTGACGAAGTCATTGTCACTTCTTACGACCTGGGCATGAACACTGCCGGCGGTTTTGGGCAGTATATCCGGGTGCCGGCCGGATGGGTCGTTCCCCTGCCGCAAGGCCTTACAGCCGCCGAGGCCATGGTTTATGGTACGGCCGGTTTTACCGCCGCATTGTCAGTATGGAATATGATCGAGAGCGGCGTGGCGCCCGATGACGGCGATGTGCTGGTTTCCGGGGCCACCGGTGGGGTTGGAAGTATCGCCGTATCCATATTATCCAAAATTGGCTATTCTGTAACGGCGATCAATGGCGTGGTGGATGAAACTGACTATTTAAATGAGATCGGGGCAAAGAATATTATTCCCATAGACGAAGCGACCGACACAGGCGGGCGGCCTATTTTGAAAAGCCTGTGGGCCGGCGGCATTGACACCGTGGGGGGGGATATATTGACAACCACGATCAGATCAACCAAATATGGTGCGGCGGTTACCTGCTGCGGCAATGTGGCCTCTGCCGACCTGCCGTTGAACGTTTATCCATTCATCCTGCGGGGGGTAAGGCTCATTGGAATCGATTCACAAAATTGCCCGATGCCAATCAGGCAAAAAATCTGGCAAAAAATAGCATCTGAATGGAAAATTGACCGGCTGCAAACCATTAAAACCGAAGCGTCTTTTGATGAGTTAAACGATAAAATCGATTTGATGCTGCAGAAAAAACATATTGGCAGGACCATTATTAGAATGACAAGATAGCCGGGTGTTTTAGGATTAATATTTCAAGTTTACCTTAATAAACCTATAGCCTAAATTACTTAGATTTCAGGTTTCGGGTGTCAGGGGTCAGCAATTTCAATCATAGCTCATGAAATCTTATATGTAACTACATGGTTTATTACAAAAATGTAGGGCGGGCCTCCGTGCCCGCTGATACCGGTCGGCACGGCCAGCGACGAACTCACTCGAGTGGTGGCAAAATCAGGAGGGGGCTTGGATTTAAAACCTGAAAACATAACCCGTGAAAAATTTACCGAAAGGGCAGGGGCGCTTGATAAAGAACTTGGTGACGTTAAGCTGGTCGCAGAAACCCTGCGCCGGCAAAACGAGTACCTGACCGCACTGCATGAAACCTCCCTCGGATTAATTGACCATCTGGGCAAAGAAGAACTGTTGGAGGCTGTTTTACAGCGGGCTGCCATGCTGACGGGCACTGAACATGGCTATATCTATCTGCTCGAGCCCGATGATATCGAGATGCAGATGCGGGTCGGCATGGGATTTTTTAAAAGCCACTTAGGCCTGCGCGTAAAAAAAGGCGAGGGTATGGGCGGCAAGGTCTGGAAATCCGAGCAGCCACTGCTGGTGGTGGATTATCGTTCATGGGAAGGGCGTCTCCGCGATAGGACTCTGGATGATCTACGCTCGGTGGTGGGGATTCCATTGAAAGACCGCAATGGCGTTCATGGCGTTATTGGACTGGCGACCGTCCAATCCGGCCGGCGCTTTGAAGAGGAGGATATTGCCATTTTAGGCCGTTTTGCCGAACTGGCGCTGGTTGCCCTGGATAAGGCCAAGCTATATGCCGATGTGCGGCGGGAACTGGCGGAGCGAAAACGAACCGAGGCAACCCTGCGCGAAAGCGAACAGCGCTATCGCCTGCTCTTGGAGTCATCACCTGATCCCATTGTCCTCTATAATATCCGGGGTAAGGCCACCTATGTCAATCCTGCTTTTGAACAGACTTTTGGATTCACCAATGACGAACTGCTGGGTAAACAGGTCGATTTTGTGCCGGAGGAAAACTGGCCGGAGACCCAAAAGGCCATCGAAAATATGCTCAGCGGTCAAAAGATACACCTTTTTGAAACCAAGCGCCTGACCAAAGACAGGCGGGTGCTGGATGTTCAGATAAGCTCCACTCTGTATCTTAACCGCAACGATGAACCGGCCGGCAATATCGTGACTTTGCGGGATATCAGCGCCCAGAAAAAAGCGGAGATCGAATTGAGAAAATACCATGATCAGCTGGAAGAGCTGGTTGGAGAGCGCACCGCCGAGCTGGCTAAAACCAATGCCCGGCTCGAACTGGAAATTGACGAACGCTGCAGAGCCGAAAAAACTCTGCGAAAACGCGAGATCGAACTCAAAGGCCAGTCGCACCATCTCGAGGAAGTCAATACCGCTTTGAAGGTGCTGCTGAAACAAAGGGAGGTAGATAAAAAAGAGTTGGGTGAAAACGTTTTGACCAACGTCAAGGAATTAGTTTCCCCTTATCTGGAGAGATTAAAAAAAAGCCGGCTAAATACCAGCCAAAAAACGCTGATCGACATCCTTGATTCGAATTTAAATAATATGATTTCGCCTTTTATCAGCAAGCTTTCTTCGAAATATTTCAACCTGACCCCCGGGGAAGTGCGGGTTGCAAATCTGGTCAAAGAGGGTAAAACCAACAAGGAAATAGCCGAGCTGCTGTATATATCCAAAAATACCGTATTATTTCACCGCTACAATATTCGCCAAAAGCTCGGGTTGAAGAATAAGAAAATCAACCTGAGATCCCACCTATTGTCTTATGACGTGTAGTGGGTAATACCCACTATTTTACCACTATCTTATCAACTTGACGTTGATCGCATATAAGGTATGGTGGTCTACCGGTCGAGTTGGGTAGCCCGATTCATTTTTTATATATAATAAGGAATAGTTGCATCATCTCCGGCAAACCGGGAACCAAATATGATCTGGGATTAATCGGTCTGCGTAAAATATATGCAACTAACTATAAACACTGTAATTTTTAGCCTTTTCGGATTTCGATTTTTATTTCCTTGACTAAAGAGCTTATATCCGATAGGTAGCGACCCATGAAATGAATATAATTCATATTTTATGTAAATATCGGTTGTAAATTTTTTATTGTGCATTGGGGGGGCGAATCGTTTGTTGGTGCCGAGTTTGGATCGGGAAATTTCTGGCCAGAAATGCGGAACACAGGTTCAACCGATGCCCGAAGCGCAACTGACGCCGAAGCTGTAGATTGAAAAGGTCTACTATTGCAGGCCTTTTTTGCGTTTAGGATTGGGGACGAAATAAATTGAACAAAGATTGCGATGGATTTTGGTTTGTATTCAAGGCGCGTTGACGGTCGCATACTATTCGTATGTGGGCTTTAACGCAACGCAGAAGACGGGCCAAAAGACGAGTAATATTGTCCAAGTTATTGAGTTTGCAATCCTTATCATCAATTATCGAATATTGCTGGTAACTATGGAAAAATTGGCCATATCGGATGTAACCCTGTCATTTGGCGGATTGAAGGCGCTGTCGGGCGTCAGCCTGGATATTGAACCGGGTCTGATTACCTCCATCATCGGTCCCAACGGCGCCGGCAAGACCAGTTTGTTGAATTGTATATCCGGATTCTATCATCCGACGTCGGGCGATATTTTTTACGGGGATCATAAACTCAATAAAGCGTCACCGCACCAGGTTTCCAGCATGGGAATCGCGCGGGCCTTCCAGAATATCGAGCTTTTCGGAGGCATGACGGTCCTGGATAACCTGATGCTGGCCCGGCATCAAAATCTGAGCTACAACGTTTTGCATGCCATTGTCTATTTCGGCAAAGCCTCCCGGGAGGAGTCGAAAAATCGTCAATATGTGGAAGAGATCATCGATTTCATGGAGCTGGAGCCGTACCGTAAACACACGGTGGGAAACCTGAGCTACGGGATTCAAAAACGGGTCGAGGTGGCCCGCGCCCTTACCCTGGGGCCCCAGCTGCTCCTGCTCGACGAACCCATGACGGGCATGAACATCGAAGAAAAAGAAGACACGGTAAGATTCATCATCGACATCCAGAAAGAGCGTGATGCCACCATTGTTCTGGTGGAGCACGATCTGGGCGTTGTCATGGACATATCAGACCGCATCTATGTCCTTGATTTCGGGGAGCTGATCGGTTCCGGATCACCGGATGAGGTCGTAAAAATTCCAAAGGTTATCGAGGCGTACATAGGAGAGGATTAGAAAAGGTTTCAGGTGTCAGGTTTCGGTCGGGTGTCAGGGAAACGAGGTGAATGATCCTGCCTCAGTCATGGCTGCAGTGAAACAGAAAAAAATTTCCAATTGGAGCTAAGCCTCTAACTTGATATCAATGTTTTATTTACTATGGAAAATAAAGACCAATTAATAGAATTTACCATTCCACAGCTGCTGCGCTGGCGGGTTAACGAGACCGGCGACAAGGTCGCTCTGCGTGAGAAAGATTTCGGCTACTGGAACAACTACACCTGGAAAGACTATTACGACCGCGTCCGGGAAGTCGCCCTGGGGCTCGAGCAGGTTGGCATCAAAAAGGGTGATAAGCTGGCATTGATCGGTGACAACATTCCGGAGATGCTGTTTATAGCCATTGGCGCCCAGTCCATTGGCGCAGTATCGGCCGGGATTTATCAAACCACGCTGCCTGATGAAATTGCCCAGCTGATCAATTATATGGATGTCACGGCCGTTTTTTGCGACGATCAGGAACAGGTGGACAAGCTGGTGGAAGTCCGGAACCGGATCCCCCAGGTGCACAAGGTGATCTATGAGGATCCACGCGGCATGCGAGACTACCGATCCGACGACTGGTTTCTCTTTATCGAAGACCTTTATGAAATGGGTCAAGCGGCTCACGCGGAAAACCCGACAAAATACGATGACTTGATTGACCAGGCGAGTCCCGACGATATTTGTCACTTCTGTCTGACATCCGGCACCACCGGGCTGTCCAAGGGTTCCATGATATCCCATAAAAATTACATCAACATGGGAATCCAGATTGCCAAGGTCGACAATCTCGAAAACACCGACGAATACCTCTCCTTTCTGCCTTTTGCCTGGATCGGTGAGCAGATGAACTCCTTCGGGGTGGCCATGGCCACCGGAATTACCATCAATTTTCCGGAGTCCGTCGAAACCAGTATGGAGGATCTCAAAGAGATCGGGCCCCACTTCATGTTCGGCGCACCCAGAATATATGAAACCATCCGCTCCCAGATATGGCTCAAGATTGATGAGTCTTACTGGCTCAACCGCCTGGTTTACGAGAAATTCATCAAGATCGGAGAAAAGGCCGCCCGCTATCGGATGAGCGGCGAACGGATGCCCGCATCCCTGCGTTTTACGACCTGGATGGGCAAGATCATGCTGATGGATCCGCTGATCAACCAGATCGGGTTGCGACGGTTGCGGCGGGCCTACACCGGTGGTGCGGCACTCGGGCCCGAGCTGTTCACCTTTTACCAGGCCATCGGCGTGAATTTGAAGCAGATTTACGGCCAGACGGAGATTGTCGGGATTGCATACATGCATCGTGACGGAGACGTACGGCCCGACACCGTGGGAAAACCGCTGCCGGAGACCGAATGCAAAATCAGCGAACAAGGTGAGATCCTGTCGCGTTCCCCTTCGGTCTGTGCGGGCTACTACAAGATGGAGGATAAATCTGAGGAACTGCTGGAAGGCGGCTGGCTGCATTCCGGGGACGCCGGATACATCGATGAGAACGGCCATCTGGTCGTGATCGACCGGGTGGCCGACGTCATGCACAACAGCAGGGATGAGATGTTCAGCCCCATGTTTCTGGAAAACAAGCTCAAATTCAGTCCCTACATCAAAGAGGCCGTTATTTTCGGCGATAAACGGGATTTCGTGTCCGCCCTGATTAACATCGATCCCATCGTGGTAGGCAAATGGGCCGAAGATCGGGGGATATCCTTTACCACTTACATGGACCTATCCAATAAACCGGAGGTCGCGGATCTGCTCAAGGAGGCGGTGACCGACATCAACGCCCGGGCCGAAAAAGATCATTTCAAGATTAAACGCTTTGCAGTGTTGTACAAGTTGCTGGACATGGATGACGGCGAGCTAACCAAAACCGGCAAAATACGCCGCAAGTTTGTCATGGAAAAATACCAAGACCTCTACGACGCCCTTTACGACGAAAGTGTCAGCAAAAAGAAGGTCGAGGCCTTTTTCCAGTACCAGGATGGCCAGACCACAACCGTGGAGGCCGAAATGTCGTTTTACACCATGGAAGGGGTTGTATGAGTTATTTTTTCCAGCTGGTGGTCAGCGGGATAGTGGTGGGCTCGATTTATGCCCTGTCGGCGCTGGGATTTGTGTTGATCTACAAGTCGAGCCGTGTACTGAATATCGCCCATGGACAGATCATCGCCTCCGGTGCGTTTATTACCTATGCTTTGACAGTGTGGGTGGGGATCCACGTTGCGATTTCGTTTATCATGAGCATGGTCATCACCTTTTTCCTGGCCATGAGTGTCGAGCGGGTGTTTCTGCGCCGGCTGATCGGCGAACCGATCATATCGGTGATCATGGTGACCATCGGTCTGATGTCGATTATCGACGGCATTATTTACCTGACGCCTTTTGGGGCCGGAAATTTTTCTTTTCCGGAATTTCTTCCCAAAACACCGATTTCCTTTTGGGGTATTTCCATGTCCTGGACCCAACTGGTGGGGGTTGTCATCACCTTTATCATGATCGGCGCCTTTACCTGGTTTTTCAAGGCATCCACGGTGGGCATATCCATGCGGGCGGTTTCCGACGATCAGTTTGCCTCCATGTCCATCGGCATATCCGTTCCCAAGGTCTTCGGCCTGGCCTGGGCCACTGCGGGCTTGAGTGCGGCGGCGGCCGGCGGCATCATCGGCAATATTACGGGATTGAATTTCGAAGTTCTGCACTCATTCGGCATCATCGTGTTTCCGGTGGTGATTGTGGGCGGGCTGGATTCAATTTTCGGAGCGATAGTGGCGGGCATCATTATGGGGCTGATCCAGCAGTTTGCCGCCGGCTACCTGGACGGTAACTGGGGGCTTTTTGGTACAGCCGATGTATTGCCCTACATCATTCTGCTGATCATCCTGTTAATCAAACCGCATGGTCTTTTTGGGATACACGAAATAGAGCGGGTGTAGTCTATGTCTGAAAATCGATGGTTAGCCACAGGCAACTTTTTTACTTCCTATAAGGCGGAACAGCGCATATTTTTGACAAATGTCGACCGGCTGATTTTTGTCTGTTTCCTGGCGCTGCTGTTTGTCTGGCCGCTGCTGTTTAAGGTCAGCAACAAATACATGCTGGTGATCGACAGCATTCTCATCGCGATTGTGGCGGTTTATGGCCTGAATCTGCTAACCGGATTTGCCGGGCTGATATCCATCGGCCATGCCGCCTTCGTGGGAGTGGGGGCTTACACCCTGGCGACATTTGCCAGGATTCTGGGGACAAACCACGTGCTGCTGACCCATTACTGGCCGCTGATGATTCTGCTGGCCGGTTTGGTCGGTGCGGTATTCGGCGCTGTCGTTGGCCTGCCCTCGCTGCGGCTCAAACACCTGTATCTGGTCATTGCCACGCTGTCTTTTCAAATGATTTTCCAGTGGGTGATCAATTTTTCGAAATTTTTTGACCAGGGCCAAACCATCGCTATTGGCCGGGTGTTCTGGTTTACGGGCAAGGTGGTCCGTAAACAGCACTATTTTTTCTGGTACTATGTCATTCTGGTGGTAGTGGTGGTGCTGGGGTTTGCGGTTCGCAACCTATTGCGCAGCAAGCACGGGCGATGCCTGGTGGCCGTGCGGGACAATGACCGGGCCGCCGATGCCATGGGCATGCACCCCGGTTTCACCAAGGTTTATGCCTTTGCCCTTTCGGGATTTTTTGCAGGGGTGGCTGGAGCCCTGCACGCCTATCTGTGGCGGGGCGTGGGCTTCGAGTCGTTTCTGCTGCACCACTCCATATCCTACCTGGCTATGGCCATCGTGGGCGGCCTGGGTACCCTGGTGGGTTCTTTCGTCGGGCCGGCGGCCATCCTGATGCTGGAACTGCAGATGGAAAATTTTGCTGAATTTGTTGGTCACTACGTCACGGCCGTGGGGGATGTGGCCACGGCGTTCCGGCCGCTGTCCTTTGGTCTGGTCATCGTGTTGTTCCTGATGTTCGAACCCCGTGGGATTGCCAACTGGTGGCGAATCGCGCGCTCGTATTTCAAATTGTGGCCGTTTCGGTACTAGGATTCGTATGGCACCAGGTGCTTAGCGCATTTTTGTTGACAACATGTTGTAAGATAGTGAATGTGTCAGGTGTCAGTGTTCAGGTTTCAGATATGGAGATTAGATTCCATTGGGATGTCGTCATCTTTCTCGTCCACGACCTGTATGGCAACTGACTTCGCACAGCCTATTTTTCGATTACGAGAACGAGGACGACGAGAGACAATCTCGTCGGCATTTCAGGATTGAGTAATTAGTAGTTTGACTTTCTAATGGTCGTAAATTTTTAACCCAAAAAAGGAGGAAGAAATGAAAAACAAACAAGTCACATTTATGTTGGTTGCAATGTCTTTTCTGCTGGTCATTGGATTTTCTTCTCCGGCCATGGCTGGAGAAACCTATAAAATGGGTCTTTCCCTAGCTATCACCGGGCCCACATCCGATGTCGGAGATCCTTATTCGAGGGGGGCTGAGGATTATGTCAAATATGTCAACGATGAAAAGCTGTTGGGTGATGACAAGCTGGTTATCTTCATTAAAGATGACGGTTACAAGACCGAGGTCACCAAACGGAATTTCGAAGAATTCCTGGATGAAGACATCGTTTTCTACCTGAACTACTCCACCGGCAGCACGATCGCTTTACGTCAGGATTTTCAAGAGGAGAAAATTCCGGTTCTACCGGCTTCCTTTTTTTCGGGAAACCTGCAAGAAAACGATTATGTCTTTCTGCCCATTGCCTCCTATTCCAGCCAGGCGGTTGGTTTGGCCGAGTATGTGGCTGCAAACCACAAGGGCTCCAGCAAACCCAAAGTGGCCCTGTTTATCCATCCTTCCGCATTCGGCCGTGCACCTCTCGGCAATGTTAAAAAAGCCATTGAAATCGGATTGCCCATAGAACTGGTTGAGGTTGTGGAGCACGGTAAGGATCTTGATAACACGGCAATGCTGAAACGCTTCCAGAGCAAGGGTGTTCAGTACGTGATTAGCCAGACGGTTCAACCGCCGGTCGCCACCATGCTCAAGGGTGCCCAAAGCCTGGGCATGATAGCTTCGACATATGGTGAAGAAGGTAAAATCACCTTCCTGGGTTGTCATTATGCCGGTGGACCAGCGCTTGTCTCTTTGACCGGTTCAGCTGCCAATGAGAACTATTATTGGACAACATCTTACAAAATGATGACCGCCAAGGGACCTGGAAGAGACGCACAGTTTGCCCTGGCTAAACGATATGGCCGGGACGAGAAAGTGGCCAAAGATGCCAATTACACCAACGGCATCATGGTGGTTCAGGTAGCCGTGGAGACCATTCGCAGGGCCAAGGCTAAAGGCAAAAAGATAACCCGTGCGGCCTTGTACGAGGAACTGCTGGCAATGAACGGGTTCAATTCTTTCAATTCGTTGACCACAGTTGGCCCGGTATCTTTTTCAAAAACCGACCGTGAAGGTGTGGATACCCTGCAGCTTTACGTTTCCAAGGGGGGTCTATTCTATGAAATCGGTGCACCCTTCGTTTCCGAGTATGTGCAGAAGTTAAAACAATAATATCGTTTATGCGATATTATGAAACGCGGCTTCGCCGCGAATAGAAATGGAGGGTTGCTTTGTGCAGCCCTCCCATTTCAGAAGCAGGAAAAATGACTAAGCAAACATCCAACGGCATTCTTCTCGATGTCAACAACATCGAGGTCGTCTACAACGACATTGTTCAGGTACTGCGCGGCGTCAGCCTGAGCGTGGCCGAAGGTGCTATCGTATCCCTGCTGGGAACCAATGGAGCCGGCAAGACCACGACCCTGCGAGCCGTCAGCGGGCTGCTCAAGCCGGAAAACGGTTTTATCAAGGACGGATTCGTCAAATTCGAGGGCAAAGACATCACCAACGTGCTGGGCACGCATGTCGTGAAGATGGGCGCCGTCATGGTGCCGGAAGGGCGCCGTGTCTTCAAACACCTCACCGTGGATGAGAACATCCGCGTGGGGTCCATTACCCGCCGGGACGGCGCCTCGAAAGTGCGCCAGGACCAGGATCTCATGTACGACCACTTCCCGCGCCTGGCCCGGGTCACCAACCGGCTGGCAGGCTACTGCTCCGGGGGCGAGCAGCAGATGATCGCCATTGCCCGGGCTTTGATGTCTGCGCCCAAAATGCTGATGCTCGATGAACCTTCCCTGGGACTGGCCCCGCTTCTGGTTAAAGAAATTTTCGAAAACGTCAAACGCATCAACCGGGAGATGGACACAACCCTGCTGATCGTGGAACAAAATGCAAAAATAGCGTTGGAAATTTCGACCTATGCCTATATCATGGAAACTGGAAAAATTGTCCTTGAAGGCCCCTCTGATGAGTTGAAAAACAACCCCGATGTCAAGGAATTCTATATGGGTGTTACCCAGGGCGGTGGAAGAAAATCATTCAAAGACGTCAAATCCTATAAACGCCGCAAGCGCTGGATGTAGCTAAACTGATGGGTTCAGGGTTCAAGGTTCAGAGTTCAGCACCGCCTGGCCGGAAGAACGGCCAGTTTAATCAGAAAAAGAAACTTCATAGATCCATAGTGTTATTTTAGATTGTGGGAGCGGTTTTCAACCGCGATTTACTCAGTCAAATGAAGCTTCATAAAGGAATTCAGGATGAAAATCTTAGTTGCATATAACGGGACCAAAGAGTCGGAAGCGGCATTGCAGGTCGCTCAAACTCATGCCGGGATATTCAATGCTAAATTGGTGGTTGTATCTTCCAGTGAAGGCGGTAAAGGGGAGAAGATCGAAGACATCAACAAGATCAAACAAAATCTTGAACGGATCCAGCAAGATATATCCAAAGACGGTTTAGAATGCGAAGTGGAGCAGCTTGCGCGGGGCCTGACACCGGGGGAAGATATTGTGCTGTATGCAGCAGAAAATGACATCGATCAGATTTATGTCGAGATCCGCAAAAAATCGAGAACCAGTAAATTAATCCTGGGTTCAACCGCACAATTCATCATCCTGAAGTCAAAATGTCCGGTTACCTCAGTAAAATAGTATTATAAATCAAACAGGATAAAAAAATGGCACTTCATGACTACACGTTTTATGATCTAATCAGTCGCAATGCAGTTAGCTTTAACTCACTGTCGGCATGGTTTGAGGTTGACGACCAACGCACACTGACCTATGCCGAATATAAGCAAAAAGTGGATCAGCTGGCCTGTGGGTTGCAAAAGGCCGGATTTAGAAAAGGCGATCGTATCGGGGTACTGGGTAAAAACAGCCTGGAATATTTTTTACTATACGGTGCCGCCGCCGCCCTGGGGGGCATCGTGCTGCCCATCAACTGGCGACTTTCGGCTGAAGAAGCGGTGTTTAATCTAACCGACTGTGAACCGGCGCTCCTGTTTGCTGATGCCGATTTCCAGGAGATGATCACTAATGCAAAAGACCAACTTTCGACGGTCAAAGAGTATTATAACCTAAAGCCTGCGGGAGGAGATTTTTCCGACTTTGACGCATTGCTCGAAAATGATGGAAAATTTGTCGCACCGGACGTGGCCGGCGAAGACGGCCTGGTTATTATTCATACGGCGGCGGTGGCCGGAAGACCCCGGGGGGCGCTGTTGAGTCACGGAAATCTGATCAGCGCCAATATCCACATCAATCTTCTGCTGAACTTGTCGGCCTATGATGTTCACCTGAATATATTGCCGCTTTTTCATGTCGGCGGTCTTTTCATGGCGACCGCCGGATTTCACGCCGGAGCGTTGAATCTTAACATGAGCAAATTCGATGCCGCACAGGCGGTCGATCTGATTGCCGATAAAAAAGTGACTTTCATGTTTGATTTTGCACCAATCTTGTCTTCTATCCTCGAAGAACATGAAAAATCCGGCAAAGACATCAAAACGTTGCAACATGTGCCCGGGCTGGAGGCACCGGACGTAATTGAAAAATACCAGGAGATGACCGGCGGTACTTTCTATTGCATGTACGGGCAAACTGAAACATCGGCCATTGCCACCATGGCCGCCTATTCGGAACGGCCGGGTTCGGCCGGCCGGACTATTCAACTGGCCGATGTGCGTTTGGTCGACGACAATGATCAACCGGTAGCGACCGGCGAAACCGGCGAAATTGCCGTCAAAGGCCCCATGGTATTCAAAGGCTACTGGAATTTGCCGCAAGATACCGAGCAGGCATTTCGTGGCGGATGGCACCACACGGGTGACCTTGGATGCTTCGATAAAGACGGTTTCCTCTGGTATGAAGGCCGCAAGACGGAAAAAGAACTGATCAAACCCGGCGGCGAAAATGTTTACCCGGCCGAGGTTGAAAAGGCGATCCTCGAGCATGCCGCAGTTGA
>Ga0056115_1000214_pt1 | contig 28488 bp, 27 predicted proteins | sample WorMetOlspDAHAB1_FD_77007 | JGI IMG/M metagenome (GOLD analysis project Ga0056115, IMG submission 77007) | Marine gutless worms symbiont microbial communities from Max Planck institute for Marine Microbiology, Germany - Olavius sp. DAHAB.1 ...
GACCATTCATGACCGGCAATGAACGGGTAGCCCGGGGGCCAGGTGCCCGCCAGATCGCCCCTGATAATCTCAGGGTCGCTGCCGCAGATTGCCACCGCCCGGATACGGCACAACACCTCAAACGGACCCGGTTTCGGATCGGCTACGTCCTGTACTTCAAATTTTCCCGGTTCAGTCAGTACTAATGCTTTCATTCTCTACTCCTTCACCATTTCATATCCGGCGTCTTTTAAAGATTTTCTTGTATAAATAAAGATAAATTCGCATGGCTCATCAAAGGGGTTATAAAACCAGTGCACTGCGCCGCGCGGCACCCATACCGTATCGCCGGCTTCAATTTCGGTTTCCCTGTCTTTTACACCTGATATGCCGCGGCCCTTCAGCATGTACATGATTTCTTCGGCATGTTGATGGGTATGCTTTTTATGAATAGATGTATGCGGTTCAAATTTACTGTGACCAAAGGTAATGTCTTCCGCTCCAACTGTTTTTTCATCGATGAGAATCGTCCGTGATGCCCCTTCCAAATCCTTGATCATTTCTTCGCTACCATCTTTCAACTTGAGGACGTTTTTAATTTTATTTGTCATTGGTCTAACATCTCCTCTTCTGTGCATTGTAATTTAACCACTACTAACTTGCGGATGGATTAAATTCAAGGGCAAATTACATCAATTTATAAAATTCGATGCCGTCAAAAATTGGACAATGGAGAATTTGCGGGATTTACCTCTCAGGGGTTAGGATGATGGATCCCATGTTCTGGCGGGATTGGATTCGAGTGTGGGCTTCAGCCGCCTGGCTCAGGGGAAACGCTTCGATAGCAGGCGTGATCACGCGGCTCTGGATTTTTGAGTATAGCTGATGGGCGAGGCGCTGCAGGTATGTTCGATCGTCAAAATAGTCGAAACATACCGGGGCCGACACGGTCAGCGACCGCTTTTTCAACATTTTGACGTCAAGGGGGATAGGTTCACCGTCCCGGTCACCGATCAGGGCGCAGTGTCCGCTGGTGGACAGGCAGGCGAGGGCGGTATCGAGTCCCCGGACACCGCTGCTGTGAACCCAGTAGTCGACTCCGCGTCCGTTGGTGATACGCATCACTTCAGACGTTAAAATGGAATCATCTGTAACCACGACGGGGTAGTCGCAGCCATAGTCCCGGCTGAACTTGACCTTCTCGATGGTTGATGCCGTGCCGATGACAGTCAGATCCATGGATTTGGCCCATTGGCCCAGCAGGTGCCCCACGCCTCCGGCAACCGACTGGATCAGGATAGTTGCCCCTCGGGCGGCCCTGAACACCCTGCTGAGCAGCAACCCAGCCGTAACGCCTTTGAGCAGGGTTGACGCTTCATTGTCTGATACTCCGTCGGGCAATGGTATGCAGGCATCGGCGTCGATACAGCGGATCTCGGTATAGGCTCCGGGCGTTCGGCTCATGTAAGCAACTCGGTCGCCCTGGAATAAGCCGTTAACCTGTTGACCTACATCGATGATCTCACCCACGCCTTCCATGCCCGGTGTTCCCGGCAGGTCGAATCCCTCGGAGATTCCTCTGCGCTGCTTGATATCCTGGTAGTTGATCGCAATTGCAGTCTGGCGGATACGCACTTCACCGGGACCGGGTGCCGGAACGGTTACTTCTCCCAGAGATATTACTTTCGGGTCTCCTGTGGTTGATACCAGCGCAGTCCGGGAAAGCAGTTCCTCGCCGACGGCACCTGAAAGCAAAGCAGTTGCTTCTTCATGGACCGGCGGAGGAGTTTGCAGGGGTGCTGTCTCCCCGGCCAGAAAGGTCCGCAGCCCCGTGAACCCGGTTTCGTAGAGCTGCCGGCCGACCAGATTTTCCAGTTCCTGGGCACGGTCATCAGGAGCGCGAAACTGCGCGCGCCAGTCCCAGAGCGTGCGGTCACCATCGGTCACCGGCTTCAGGCAAACCGTTGCGATGTAGTCGAACAGAGGCAAGGATGAGTCGAGGATGCAGTAAGAAAAGGTATATTCGAGGTCGCTGTGGCGCAGCAGCTGTTCACGCAGTTCGACACCATCGGTCAGGTTCAACAGACGTACTCCTCCGACCACGTCGCCGCTGACATTGTTTTCCATCTTGCTGTCGGCTACGATCGGATGCCAGCGGCCGGGGCTGTTGAAATTGCGCAGGATACTCCACACCCGATCGATTGGGGCGTCAATCACAGCTGACCTTATGACGGAAATCTTCATAGTTGCCCGTAACGTTTCTTCAAAGCGTCGAAACCAATTTGAAATATACCGTCGCCGACGGATTCGACCAGACCGGCAGTTTTATCCGGCGGGCATTCGAAGTCCACCGACCACTCGATAAAACAGCGATTGCCCTCGGTGACCGGAAACAGCCGCATGGTGGCAACGCAATCACTCAGATCCATGGGACCGTCCAGGACGCTGTAGGTACAGGAGTAGTCGTAATCCGACAGTGACAGCAGTTTTTCCCGGACCCGGGAGCCGCTTTTGAGCTGATAGTTCCTAACGCACCCGACCTTGTCGGCCGGGTGATCTTTTTCGATACGGCTCGAAACGATGTTCGGGTGCCAGTTTGCCAGCCCGTTGAAATCTCGCAGGTCCCGCCATACCCGTTCGGCCGGGGCATCCAGGACCGTGGATCGATAGACCTTTACCATTGGTTATTTCTCCTTATCCCCTTTGGGATGCTCCTTTTTCAGCTCGGCCAGCAGTTGGGTGAGTTTGCTCGGGTCACCGGCATCAATGCCGATTTCACCCAGCAGGTGATCCAGAAGCGGAGCCTGGGCACGGTAGCGCAGGGCACTGCTGACTAACCGGTCGGTAAGCCCGCCATCGCTGTCCGGAGACCCGCCGCCGGTCGGCACTGTCAGGCCGTCCAGGTGGACTACCTTGATCCCCTCGATTTTCTCCATGGGTTTGACGCTTTCGCGGATAATAGTGTCGAGTTTTTCGATCAGGCGCAATCGCAGAGCCGACGTCCGGGCCTCGGGGGTGGCAATATTGTTGGCCTCGGCCTTGAGTCGGATGCCTTCGGATTCGACTTGGTTGCGAATCTGCCAGGCCTTGGAGCGGGTTTCCTCGGACACGGCAAAGGCATCGGCCTCGATGCGGGCAATGTCTGCCCGCCCTTCAGCCACCGACTTTTCGGTGTCCATGCGGGTTTTTTGCCGCAACTGGTCCTTTTCTACCTCCAGGGCTGCAAGAATCAGTTCCACCTGCTTTTTACGATCCGCCTGGGCTTTTTCACGGGCGGTGAATATGGCCTCTTCGGCAGAAATGGCAGACGTACGCACTTCGTCAGCCTTGGCGCGAGCGGCCGTCTCGGCTTCGGAAGATTCGGCCACTGCGATCGATCGCTCGTGTTCGGCCAGTTCAATCAATTTGCGGCGTTCAATCTCCATGGCTTCGATGTCACGCTCCTGTTCGATGCGGTCCTGCTTGAGCTGGCGTTCGGAGGCGATACGGGTTTTCTCTATTTCTTCATTGGCGACGATATCAGCCACCTGCGATTCACGCTTGCGCTCGGCACGCTCACGGGCCAGATCCGACTGCTGCTGGGCACGCCGGAATTCCAGCTCCTTTTCCTGGGCCAGGCGGGCATATTCGCTCTCGCGTTCAATATCCAGGCTCAGTTTTTCGGTTTCCAGGTTTTTGGAACGAATCTGGATCAACGTGTCCTGCTCGATGTCGTTGCGTGTTTTTTTGCGCTGTTCGATCTCGTCCGTCAGGCGGGTCAAACCTTCGGCGTCAAACGCATTTGAGGGATTGAAGTATTCCATGTCGGTCTGATCGAGGTCAATCAGGCTGGCCGATTCAAGTTCAAAACCGTTCAGGGTCAAGGACTCGGCTACTGCTTTTCCCACGGCCTGAACAAACTGGCTGCGCTGTTCATGCAGCAATTCCAGGGTCATGCCGGCGGCGGTTGCCCGCAACGCATCAACAAACTTTCCCTGCATCATCTCGCGCAGTTCGTCGGGCTTGCCCGTTTTGCGTCCCAGGGTCTGAGCGGCGATGGTGACCCCTTCGTCATCTTTTCGGACCCGAATGTAAAAATCAACGGCCACATCCACCCGCATGCGGTCTTGGGAAATCAACGCCTTTTCCTGATTCCGAACCACCGACAGCCGCAGGGTGTTGAGGTGAACTTCCGTGATATCGTGAAAAATCGGAAAAACAAAAGCGGCACCGTCGATGACGACCTTCTGTCCTCCCAGTCCGGTGCGAACGAAGGCGACTTCCTTGGACGATCGGCGATAAAAGGACCGGATGAACCAGATCCCGACCGCGATGATAACTATCGCGACAACGATCGTCAGAATTATCCACCCGAAAATATTCATGGCTCTCCTCCGTTAGTTGCGCTTAATGTTGACAAAATCTTTGGTCTGGGCCGTGAGGGCCTTCTCGGTGGGCAGCCGCTCCATCGAGGAAGCTCCGTAAAATCCATTGCACTCCGGACAGCGTTTCAGGACGTACTCGGCATCGGAAGGCGTGGAGATCGGCCCCCCGTGGCACAGTATGATTACATCCCGGCGTTTTTTCAGTGCCGCTTCGCTCCAGGCGTTGACATAGTCGACGCAATCATCGAGGGTCTTGGCCGTATCGGCTCCAATGTTGCCTCCGGTGGTCAGCCCCAGATGGCAGACGATGACATCGGCTCCGGTTTCGGTCATGGCAATGGCATCTTCTTCCGAGAACACATAGGGGGTTGTCAGCATGTCTTTTTCGTGTGCCAGCCGGATCATGTCCACCTCCAGACCGAATCCCATGCCAGTCTCTTCCAGATTCTGGCGAAAAACACCATCGATGAGCCCCACGGTGGGAAAATTTTGCACGCCGGCAAATCCTACGGCTTTGAGTTCATCGAGAAAGTGATCGAATATGCAGAAGGGATCGGTACCGTTCACGCCGGCCAGAACCGGAGTGTTTTGAGTGACCGGAAGCACTTCCCGGGCCATTTCCATTACGATTTCGTTGGCATTGCCGTAGGACATCAGCCCGGCCAGTGATCCACGGCCGGCCATGCGATAGCGGCCGGAATTGTAGATAACGATCAGGTCGATGCCGCCGGATTCCTCACATTTGGCCGACAGTCCGGTCCCTGCTCCACCGCCGACGATGGTTTGTCCGCTGCGAATTTTTGCGTTGAGTCGATCTAATATTTGTTGTCGTGTAAAACGGGCCATATTAATCTCCTGTAATTCTTGGTCTGGTAAAACCGGATCTTTATGGTTTCATTGCCACTATTTCCAAAAAATGATCGACCAGGGCGTTCGCAAAGGCCGGGTCATTGATGTTCATGTCTAATTTGATCAGTCGGCGATTCGGACCCGGCTGAAATTCGCTTTCCAGAGTGTCGAACAGCGCCCTGTCAGCCGCCGGGTCGTGGAACGGTTTGCGGGGCGCATCAATCATCGAGACCCCTTTAAGGGGCAGCAAAAACCGCACGGGCCCTTCCATCTGGTTGAGTTTGGCGGCGATAAAGCGGCCAAATTCCCTGTTTTCTTGCGCAGTGGTGCGCATCAAGGTAACCTGGGGATTGTGCTGATAAAGATTACGGTTCCTGAATTTTTCCGGCACCGTATCGATGGCTTCAAAATTGACCATGTCCAGTGCACCGCACGAACCAACATAGGGAATTTGACTGCGGATGATAGCCCCCATGCGGTCCTCCCCGGCACTCATGACGCCGCCCACCAGATAATCGGCCACTTCGGTGGTTGTAACATCGATAACGCCTTCGAGCATGTCCGATTCAGCCAGTTTTTCCATTGATTGGTCGCCGGTGCCGGTGGCATGGAACACCAGGCAGTCATAGCGCGTTTTCAGCGCTTTGGCAACCGCCTGGACGCAGGGGGTGGTGACACCGAACATGGTCAATCCGATTGCCGGGAGCCGGGAGCGGTCCGCCTCCTGCCGAAACCCGATCATACCGGCCAGAGCGTGGGCGGCGTTTGACAACACATTCGCCGAGATTCGATTGATACCGGCCACATCGGTAACCGAATAAATCATGCAAATATCGGAAGGGCCGACGTATTGCCGGACATTGCCGGAGGCAACCGTGGACACCATCACTTTGGGCACCCCCACCGGCAGGTTGCGCATCGCCGGGGTTACCAGAGCGGTACCGCCAGTCCCTCCGGCCGAGATAATTCCGCCGATATCACGGCGCCCGGCCATGAAAAGGGTGAAGGCCTGAGCCATGCCGGCTATTGCCGTACCGCGGTCCCCCGTAAAAACGGTTCCGATTCCATCCGAATGGTGTCTGGCCACTTCCGTGGGACTAATGGCCGCCGGGGATGGTTTGCGTGAGGTGGACAGATCCACGGTAATGGTTCGCAGCCGCTGACGGTCGAGGCAGGATTTGATGAACAGCAGGTCCTTGGCTTTGGTGTCAAAGGTTCCTGCAATGTAGGCCGCCCGGTTGATGGTGTCGGCCACCGACACTTTCAAAATCGTCGATTTAGTTTCAATTACCGGATGTGTCTGGGTCGAACTTTCCGGTACCCGGTCTTGGGAAAGGCCGGCATTGCTCCACAGCGTCGGTGCGATGGCCCCGACCACTGCTTTGGGAAGTTCTTCAGGCAACGGATCTTCGAGTGACCCTTCCACCGGTGGAGTTTCGGCCGGCTCGGGCGGCAAATCGCCGGTACCAACTGACACGCCAAGTGATTCCTGCAACAGGTTCCGGTCTGCTGCCAGGGTGGCGGCCGGCAATTCGCGGTCGATGCGACCGTTTAAGACCACATAGGCACGCTCAGCCAGAGAATGAGCCATCTCTATATTTTGTTCGACCAGCAAAATGGACATTCCGTCGGAGCTTAGATGACGGCACACCTCTTCCACCCGCTGTATGACCAGCACGGACAGTCCTTCAGACGGTTCGTCCATCAACAGCAACTGCGGATTGGTTACCAGCGCCCGCCCGATAGCCAGCATCTGCTGTTCGCCGCCGCTGAGCAGAGTGCCGGCGATATGGGCTCTTTTTTCCAGCTCCGGAAACAATTCGAAAACCGCCGGCGGAGACCATTGATCCTTTGCGCCGCTCTGGCGCCAGGCAAATCGTAGGTGTTCATCAACGGTCAAAGAAGGAAACAGCATCCGTCCCTGCGGCACGTATCCTATTCCCAGGTTGGTGATATCATGGGTGGGCATCTTGACCGTTTCCCGGTCATCAAATAGAATCGATCCGGTTCTGACCAGAGGCGGCAGTCCCATAATCGATTTCAGCAGAGTCGTTTTGCCCATGCCGTTGCGGCCCACGACCACAACCAGTTCTCCCGGATGCACCTGCAGATTGACATCCTGCAGAATGTGGCTTTTACCGTAGTAGGCATTCAGGTGTTCTATGTTCAACAAGGGATCAGGCATGTTGGGACTCTTTTGGCTGCCGGCTTAAAGTGTAGATCTGTTGTACGTCTCGATTATCCTCGATCTGCTCAGGAGTGCCTTCAGCGATAATCGCGCCATGGTGCAAAACAGACACCTGGTCGGCAATGCTGAACGCTACATCGATATCGTGCTCGATGATGACCACGGTAATTTCGGGCTTCAGGCTCATGATCAGATCGGTCATGAATTTGCGTTCGGCCACGGAAAGTCCTGCCATAGGTTCGTCCAGCAGCAGTATCCGGGGTTCGTGTGCCAGTGTAATGCCCAACTCCAGCTGGCGGTGCTCTCCGTGGGAAAGTTCATCAACCATTATATCGAGTTTGTCTTCCAAACCCACCCGCTGAGCAATTTTGGCAACATACCGGCGTTGATTTTCAAACCTGCGCCAGGATTTAAAAAGCGTGGCAAAGATAGACGTCTTTTTTCTGCGCGTCTGCCAGGAAGCCAGGAACAGGTTCTCCTGCACCGTCAATTGCGAAAAGAGGTTGGATATCTGGTAGGTCCGACCCAGTTGCGAGGCAATGCGTTTTTGCACCCTTTCGTTCGTCATGTCCTTGCCGAAAAGGACGATTCTCCCCCTGTCGAGTGGGATTTCACCTGTCACCAGGTTGAACAGAGTCGACTTCCCAGCACCATTGGGCCCGATCAATGCGCGGCTCTCCCCCTTGTTTACGGTGAGGTCGACTTTGCTGACTGCATCGATACCACCGAATGATTTAGATACGTTCTCAAGGACGAGTGCATGCATGTGAATGGATCCTTAGTCGTAAAAACGCCACCTGCTGGTCAGCAAGAGCGCCGGTTATGCCGTAACGCCAAGATTGGGTGTCAGGTGTCAGGTATCGGGTTACAGCAAAGTAAATCGCCAAATCCTGAAACCTCTTATGAAACTACATCGTTTATTACAAAAATGTAGTTTCTTTTGAACGGTTAGAATGGCCGTTTTTTCAGGCCAGCGGTGGCGCTCGTATGAAATTTCATGGAATGGCGAATGAAGATTGAAGATTGACGAATTGTGGGCGTCGCTTCGCTCGGCTCTTTTAAAAATTAAAATAGAAAGAATTCCTTAATTCGACATTCGTCAATCGACAATCGACATTCGTCATTCGTCATTTGCCATGCTTTTCAGGCAGAATTAGAGTTGGATTAATCCAACCAGCCATTGTTTTTCTTCAGTTTAGCGACATAATCCTTGCCGAAGTATTTCTCAATCTCCTTGAAATAGGCGGCCTTGTCCCCGGGCGGGTAGTCGCGGGTGGTGGCAGGTCCGGCCATGTATTTGTCGGCCATATCGGCATAAGGGCCGAACTGGGAGACATTGGTATAGGTCTTTACGGCCTCGTTCATCAGCCGGCCGTCTTTTTTGACCACCTTTTTGATGTAGATATTTTGCACCGGGTTGGCGAATTTATCGAAATAAAAGGGACCGCGCGGAGATTCGTCGTTGCCCATTTTCACCTGACGCAGGGCCGCGATAAATTTCTTGGCGTCATCCACCTGCCCGTTAATGACTTTCATGGCTTTAAAGGCAACGTGCACGGCATCGTAACCCTGAACCGCAATCACATCTGGATAGTGGCCGTATTTCTTTTTGAAACTTTCGCGGAATTTCTTGTTGGCTGCCGAAGGGTTGCCGTCATAGTAATGCAGGGACGAGTAAACCCCCAGAGCGGAATCTCCCAATTCGGAAAGCATGGATACGATCGGTACGTTGGCCTGCCCCAGGATCTGGGGATAGATTTTATCCAGTCCGAACTGTTTCCACTGTTTGAAAAAGGCAATCACCTGGGCCCCGCCGGAGTTATTCAAGACCGCATCGTACTCCTTGGACATGCTCATCAGCTTTGCCATAATTGAGCTGAAATCCACGGCCTCAACCGGATGCCAGATCCGTTCGACTTTTTCGCCGCCGTTTTCAAGAAATCCTCTGATAAAACCGGCTGCCTGGTCCCAGGGATAAGAGTAGTCCTGCCCGACGATGATCACCTTTTTGTATCCCAGGTCTTTGGCGCAGTACTGGCCAAAATTGAAGATCACCTGGGCACCGGTCCAACCGGGACGGATAACACTGCTGGTGGCCTTGCGCATAGTGATGTCTTCCGGGGCGGAATAACCAATGAGCATTGGAACCTCAGGATTTCGTGCACCCCAGTCCACCGCCGCCATACCTTCGTGTCCCAGCGAGGGGCCGATGATCAAATGAACTTTATCACGGTTTTTGAGAGAATCCAATTTGGTTCGCATGACTTCCACATCGGCCTTGGTGTCTTCACTGACCACCTTGATCGGGACACCGTTAAATTCGTTGTTATATTCATCAAGGGCCAGTTTGATGCCGTTGAGGCAGCCCTGTCCGAAAATGGTCGCCCAGCCGGTTGTCGGGCCAATTGTGCCGATGCGGATCTCATCCAATGCTACGGCACTGCCCGTCAGGGCGCCGATAAAAAAGAAAACTGCAGTGATTGCTACAATCCAATTCTTTAATTTCATTTTACTTCTCCTTTCCTATTTAGTGTTCTCATAAAACGGGTCGTCGGCGGCACCCCTGTCGGGTGCACCGCTTCCCAATGTTCGTGATGAAACATTATCCCACAGGCGCTTTAATGCGCCTGCAGCCCCCTGGGGTGCGAACATAATAACTATTAAAAACAGGATGCCCATGATTAGTAAATAACGATGAGTGATACCGCTCAGAACCAGATCCAGAATTTTAAGAATTGCTGTTCCCAGAATCGCCCCGAACAAAGTATGAATTCCGCCCAGAATTCCCGAAAGCAGGGTTTCGACATTTGTGGTTAACGAGACCGAATGGGGATTGATCAAACCGGTAAAGTAGGCAAAGAAGACACCTCCGATTGATGCGACGAAAGCGGCAAATATAAACGCCGTGTAGCGTAGAAGAGAAACCGGATATCCGAGCATTGCCATCCGGCTCTCACTGTCACGAATGCCGCGCAGCATCAGCCCGAATGGGGAACGTTTCAATGCCGCCAGAAAGTAAATTACGCCGCAAAAGAAAAAAAGCTCAAAAAGATAGAACGCCCCCCTTGACTTTTCGGTTGAAATCCCGAAAATCACCGGTGCGAATATGTCGGTAATGCCCGAGTCTCCCCTGGTGACCGATGCCCATTGACTCGCCAGCGCCCAGATGAGTTGGCCGAGCACCAGAGTGAGCATAAGAAAGTAGATGCCCCGGGCGCGCACCACCAGCAGTCCTGTCAATGCGGCAAACAACACCGCCATCCCGATGCCCACCACGGGCGGGATGGGAAATGGTAACTGATAGCGGGTCTGTAAAATGGCGATGAAATACCCCGATATACCGAAAAACGACGCTTGCATCAACGAAACCACACCCAGCTCCCCTGCCAGAAAGCACAGACTCAGGGTCAGCATCCCGAAATACATGACGCGAATGCACATCATGACAAAATAGTCAGAAGCGATCCACGGCACGGCGACCGACAAGGCCAGGGCCAGCATTATCATGACTGTTTTCGAAATGCGGGAAGATTGCATCGAGTCAAACCTTTGCGCCAAAAAGCCCGTGGGGCCTGATGGACAGGATAATGGCCACGGGCAGGAACAGTATGAACAATGAAAATTCGGGGATGTATGCTGTGGCAAAACTGTAGATCAGACCGGTTATCAGCGCACCCACAATGGTACCTCCCAAGCTGCCCATGCCGCCGATGATGATGACGATCAGTGTCAGTGTCAGAATGCGCCAGTCTTCGCCTACCACCAGCATCATGAACGTTCCGCCAACCACGCCGGCAACGCCGGCCAAAAAGCCGGAGAGGCAGAAAACGATTGTAAAAAGCCGCCGGACGTTGATGCCCAGTGCCGATACCATTTCAAAATTATCGACGCCGGCCCGGATGGTAATTCCAAGGTTGGTTTTCTTAAGGAAAAGCCACAGGGCGAGGATAATCAGGATTGCCAGCCCCAGCATGAAAATCCGAAATACGGGGTAGATCATATCGATAACCGGTATGGTCCAGACCCCGCTCAGCATTTCGGGGATTTCGATAGTTTTGGGGTATCCCCCCCAGACGACCAGGACCAGATCACCGATGATTATCGCTACGGACAGCGAGACCAGGGTTTCTATCAGGTCATTGCCGCGGGCCCAGCGCAGTAAATACTTTTCTTCCAGGAGTGCCAAAACCGCCATGGCACTGCCGCCTGCAAGCATGGCCAGAAGCCAGCTTCCGGTGACCTTGATTACGGAGACCCCGATAAAGCCGCCGGCCATATAAAGTGCGCCATGGGTCAGGTTGACCACACGCATCAGGCTAAAAGACAGAGTCAGTCCACTGGCCGTGATGAACAGCAGGGCTGCCAGTGTCAGACCGTTCAGTATGGACATGAGGACGAGGAGCGACATCTGATTCCTTTACAGCATGAATGACTCTATTGGCGGCGTGGCCTGGCTCATGGACATTGTCCGGAGCATCTTCCAGAATCGTTGCTGTTTCGCTCCAAATGAGCCTTAGGTGGTGCCGCCAGTCAGGGCAGTAATCACACCGGCTCAGTCTTCAACCATGGCATTTGTTTCATCAATGGGAAAAGGCATATCACGGTGAAATGATTTGAGTCAAGGGCAAAAGAAACCAGAAAGTTACAGTCTATATGACGCTCGTCCGGCCCTCATCCTGCAATCCAAGAAGCACGTTTATCAGCACGGAGTTGTCTCTTGCTTTGGCGGCTGTATCCTGCCAGACTTCTTTTCCCAATTCCAATACGCAGATACGATGGGCTACCTCAAGGGCGCGCTGGGTGCTCTGTTCGACAATCAGCATGGTCAGCCCGTTTTTCTTTCATTCAGTGATTGCCTCATAGCAGAGGTCGATGACTTTCGGCATCAGGCCCAGTGAGAGTTCATCGATCAGATCGCCAGTTTTTTTGGGGATAGCGGCTGGACTGAGACCTGAACACTGCAACTTTTCCAACCGTATCTACTCCCCCTGTAGCTTGTTCAGGGCCGGATCGATGCCGACGCGGCGTGCCAGATCGGAAGTGAACAGGCCTTGCGGATCGAGCCGTCCCTTGATTTCCAGGAGCTCACGGTAGCGGGGAAAGACGCGGTAAAACTGCTCTGGTGTCAGAACCTGATCCTTGGCGAGATGAATCTTGCCGCCGCGTCGAACCGTTGCATCGATGAGGCGGTCGACGGCCTCGCGGCTAGCGGCTTCATGGCGTTCCTTCGGGTGGAATTCGAAGTTGAGGCTGTAACCGTCCTCGGAAAACGAGATCAGGGAGTCGTCAGGCTTGTGTGCGCGCAGGATGGTCGTAACCGGCGGGCAGGGCGACGACTGGCAGATCCCCATCAACTCAATGATCGCTTCACGCGCACTGGATCGCGGAAAGGTGAGCTGGACCGTGTACCCGTGCGGACCGCAGACCAGGTGGGCCGGCGGCACGGTGAAGCTGGCTTCGAAACCGAATCTGAGAAATAGTTCGGAATTCGAGGAACGTCCCGTTCGATACGCCAGCCGGCACATGGCGAAGTAAAGCCGGTTGAAAGAATGCATCATGGGCCGCTGGAACTGCAGCATGAGGGACAGGATGGGACCGAATTTTTCGTGAAGCGCCAATCCGAACTGGCGATGCCGGTCGAGACGCTCGTAGCCCGCATCCAGGACTTGCCGGCGTTGCGGCTCGGTTTCGGGGCGTTCGATCCATTTCGCGGCATGAATCACAGATCGTCCGATTCGACTTCCATCGGCGTAGGCGTCTACCCATACGACGGCTGCATCGTGTGATTTCTCAACCCGGGACATGGTTTCGAGCAGGGCGTCAACGTCAGGGGTCGGGATGCGGTTGATCTCGACGTAGGGTGACGGGATCGGGCAGAGCTGGAGGGTGGCGTCCACGATGACACCCAGCAACCCGATACCGCCTACGACGGCATTGAATAGCTCGTGGGACCGGTCGATGTCTAGCAATTCACCGTTGGCGAGCAGCAGGGTGAGGCGAACGATCTGGCGGGCGAAACTGCCGTGGTGCCAGGCGTCCTTCCCGTTGACGTTGGCACAGATCGCACCGGCGACACTGGAGTGAGATTCCGTCGGGCTGGCGGGGAGCATCAGCAGGCGATGATGGACCGCCTGGTAAATATCGATAAGTCGAATGCCGGCTTCGACGGTAATCTGCGCGGCTTCTTCATTAAACTCTAAGATCCGGTTCATGGAGTTCATGTCGAGAAGGGCGTTGCCATGGTTGAGCGCCAGATCCCCGTATCCGCGTCCGGCACCGCGGGCGCAAATAGTCATGTCGTGCTGCCGGCAGTAATCCAGCGCTTCACGGCATTCTTCGATCGTCGTCGGCCGGGCGACAAGGGAGCGTGTTCGGATGGATCCAACCAGTGAAGTCATCTCCTTCCACACCATGAAGCTCGGGGGGGCTGGGTTTTAGTCTGCATCGTTTTAGATCCTTGAAAGTAGCACATTCAGGGCCGTAGAGTGTTCTTTGAAAACTGAAGAAAATTATTAGCTTGGAGCTCCGGCGGATTAATTGTTGGGATTCAGTTATCGGATACCAGACGTATTGTCAAGGAGGCATATATTCTAAAATGATCATAATCTGAATTACATAGCGCTATATTTGATTGTGGGAGCGGTTTTTGCTTGCATCCCGCTGCTTTTTAGCGGGGCAAGGCGATTTATTAACCAATGTTTCATAATGGAATTTAATCCACAGATAACGAAGATTACACAGATTATAATAAATGTGAGGAAGAGATTGTCGAATCTGCCGGATCATTTCTCCAGGTGTCTCCATCGATCTTATGGGAAACTTTACCATTGACGAAAAAATAGGCACGATCCGCCAGCGCCCGGGCTATTTCCAGGTTTTGCTCAACCAGCAAAATGGCCATGCCTCGTGATTTTAAATGACGGCAGATTTCTTCAATTCGTTGAATGACATATATGGATAGCCCCTCTGAAGGCTCATCCAGCATCAATAAAGTGGCATTGGACACCAGGGCTTGTCCGATAGCCATTATACGCTGTTCGCCGCCGCTTAAGTGAGTTCCCGATACGTTTATGCGCTCTTTTAATTCCGGGAAAAGGCCATAGATTATTTCGGGTGACCACGGAGATTTTTTCCTGAATTTATGCCACGCGAAACGCAGATGCTCATCCACGGTCATGGATGGAAACAACAGGCGTCCCTGGGGGACATAACCCACTCCCAGGGCGGTAATTTTATGGGTCTTTTTTTTGACTGTTTCCCGTTTGTTGAAAATGATGCTGCCGGATCTGGTCAGCTGGGGCAAACCCAGAATGGATTTCAGCAGTGTCGTTTTCCCCGCACCGCTGCCGCCGGCAACCACGATCAACTCCGCCGGTTGCACCAGCAGATCGATGCCCTGTAGTATATGGGTCTTGCCATAATAGGCATTTAGGTCTGATATCTTTAACAGTGGGTCCGTCATAATTGCGCTGCATCGATGGATTTGCCGATGTTGCTTATAGTCTGTTGTCTGCTATAAATCAATATAGGGTCCCCCTTCAATTTAAATCATGCTCTAACTTAATTCCTTTTTTAAAAATTGCGATGTTGAAAATTCATTTTCCCGGTTTTCTGGAAAAAAATAAGTGTATTGGATTTTGTGGGAGCGGCTTCCAGCCGCGATCGTTTTAATCCACAGATTTTGTAGATTAGACAGATTATAATAGATGTGAGGAAGAGGTTGCGAAATCTACCGGGTTTAATTCCCTGCAGCTTGCTGCGTTAGGATTGAAGTTATCCTTCGCTGAGATTGACATGGCCGCTGTTATAGCATATTATATGCTATGTTATCAGGAGGCAAATATGGGAACTTCGAAAACCGCATCAGCCAGAGCGCTGATTGATCCGCAAATCAAAAAAGAAGCCGAAGCTATTTTAAAAGATTTGGGCTTGTCCGTGTCAAAATCCTTCGAACTTTACTATCGTCAGATTATTGCCCACCGCGGATTGCCGTTCGAACTTCAGATTCCTAGTAAGAAAACTATGAAGGCGATTGGGAATTCAAGGCAGGGCAAAGGCAAATCTTTTTTTTCGACCAAAGATCTTTTTGAAGATATTGAGATCTGATAAATGCGATCAATCCGACGTGATGCTCAATTTAAGAGAGATGTTAAGCGGCTCATAAAACAGCATAGGGATTTTGAAAAGCTTAAAACAATTATCCAGTTGCTGGTTGAGGGCGAAAAACTGCCCCCTAAAACCAGGGATCATCGGTTAAAAGGTACTTTAAAAGACTGCCGGGAATGTCATATTGAGCCTGATTGGTTGCTTATCTACCGCATCGAAGGCTCTGAGCTATGCCTCGTTCGAACCGGCAGTCATGCAGACCTGTTCGATTGGAAAACGGTCAGTTCAATCAAAAGAGAAACTTCGGGACAGCAAGTCGAATTCGGTTGCTGAATTTAGTTTGAGAAGAATAGTATGTTTTCTTATATTTCATCCAGAGGAGGATTATTACACAAAGCGATAATCCCGTTCTAATAACTAGTAATAAATAACATGTAACATCTAATTGAGCAAAAAGCGCTCAATTAGACGTTAAATCAGGTGATGAACATGGACAAACATAATGTGATTATATTCAAGCCCTACCCGTTTGAAGTCGGACAAAAAATATACATTGAAGATGGACCCCGCCGCGGAGACTGGGAAGTCGTTGGCGTTTCCGACCGGAAATTAAAGCTGCGTTGCCCCATTTCCAATCGTGAATTCGAGTGGAATCGGTTTTGCTATTTTATGGAGGAAAGCGTGGATAGTCCGTGGCCCCATCCTGATGAATAGGAGGGTGGGAACTGGGGTGATGAATATATGCCAAGTTTGTATATACAAATTCATCCCGTTATTATTCCTATGCGTCACGAGCTAAAATCCAAAATTCCATTTTTCCTCTGGTCATCTGACAGAAATCACCACCCCTCTCTGCGAGCCGGAAGTCGGGGCTGGATCTTTACTTGGGTGTCAGCTTCAGCGATTTGAACGCTTCGACCTGGCCTTTAATTGCCCGTTCAGTCGGCAGCCTTTCGGCACTAGATGCTCCGTAGAAGCCGATGATACCGGGCATCTTCGCAAGTGCTGTGCCCACATTCTCCGGTTCGTCAAATGGGCCGCCGTGACAGATGACCATCAGATCCGAATTGATTTTCCAGGCTGCATCCGCCATGCACATGACCATGTCGATGGCTTGATCGAGGGTCAGAGCATTGGCGGCACCAATTGTACCGGCGGTCGTCAACCCGACATGGGGTACCAGGAGATCAGCGCCGGCTTCGGTCATGGCCCGGGCTTCATCTTCGTTGAAAACATAAGGGGAGGTGAAAAAATCCATTTTGCTGGCTGTTCGAATCATTTCCACTTCCAGGTCATAGCCCAGACCGGTCGCTTCCATGTTCTCTCTCATTACGCCGTCAAACAAGCCGACCGTCGGAAAATTCTGTACCCCGGAAAAACCCATTTCAGCAATCTGTTTTAAAAAGACCGGCATGAGGCGAAACGGATCTGTGCCGTTAACGCCGGCCAGCACGGGCGTGTTTTTCACCACCGGCAGCACCTCATTTCCCATTTCAACCACAATCGCATTGGCATCGCCGTATGCGAAAAGCCCGGACAGCGAACTGCGCCCTGCCATGCGGTAGCGTCCCGAATTATAAATGATCATTAAATCGGCACCACCGGCTTCTTCGAATTTGGCGGATATGCCGGTACCGGCACCGCACCCGATTATCGGTTCCCCTCTTGCAATTTTATCTTTGAGGTTTTTGATGATATCCTTTCTGGGTATGCGCTGGCCCATTATATTATCTCCTTTCTAATTTGGTTGATTAGGTTATCAGTTCAAGAATTCAAGCATTTTATTTGCCATGGCATCAGCGAATTCGTCGTCATTGATGTTGCAGTCCATCTCGTAGACGGGAATCTCCGGCCTGAGGTTGTCCTTAACTGCATCGAAAAGCGCCTGGTTGGCTTCCGGCCACCAGAATTCTTTGCCTGGAGCATCCAGCATTGAGATGCCTTTTAAGGGCAGGAAAAAAGCCACTGGACCTGAAGATTGGTTAGCCTTCTCTGCCAGGATGCGACCGATAGTTGCATTGTCCTCGGGTGTTGTCCGCATCAGGGTGATATTGGCCGCCCACTGGTTGAAGCGCCGATCGTCGTATTGTTTGGGAACGGTTTCCCGTGCCCAGAAATTGGCCATGTCAATACAGCCGGGAGCCACGATCTGAGGAATTCCCTTTTGCGAGACGACATCGTATCGGTTTGGACCGCCGGGTAAAACGCCGCCGGTGATCTCATCGGCCCATTCGGTGGTCGTGATGTCGAGTACGCCGGAAATATATCCATCGGCCACCAGGCTTTCCAGGATTTCCGGCGTACCGGTTTGGTGAAAGATTAAAACTTCATAGCCATTTTCTTCTAAAATCGACCGGCAGCGATTGACCACCGGGGTGGTATTGCCGAACATGGAAGCCGCCAAAAGCGGCTTATCTTCAATGTCCGGTGCAGGCGTCTCAACCATGCCGATAACCGCTCCGACTGCATTGGCGTATGCCCGTGCGCTGAGGCGGTTGATGCCGGCAACGTCTACGATGGAAGGCAGCATGACAATATCCCGCGTGCCTAGGTAGGGTTTTGTGTCACCGGATGCCAGGGTGCTGACCATGACCTTGGGGACCCCCAATGGTAACGCTCGCATACCGGCTGTACCGATTTCAGTACCGGCCGACCCGCCCATGGAGATAACAGCCTGGATTCTACCGGCTGAATGCAGGTCGGCGGTGATCTTTGCAATCCCGTTGGTCATCGTCTCAATTGCCAATCCACGATCCGATTTTTCTTTCAGAATTGACAGGCTGGAGCCGGCGGCTCCGGCCACTTCATCGGCCGGTATGTCCGGTTCAAACCCGGGTTCATCCACAATCCCGACATTTATTACCAGTGCCGTGTGGCCCCGCTTTTCGATTTCTTTTTTGACAAACAGAAATTCATCGCCCTTCGTGTCCAGGGCGCCGATTACAGCAATTGTCGCAGCCATTATAAACTCCTTGAGATCGTTTGCTTGGATAATTTTCTTACAGCGATGGCTTACCCGCTTTCTTTGGGTTATCATGAATACCTTTGGTTGACCAAAACGTTCTAAAATTGGGTGAAAATCAATCTTATGTCAACCAAATAATACGGCGGGTTCACAATTATAAAACTCGAAAAATATTCATTGCCAAGCTATCATTTAAAAGTTAGATATTTAGTGGTTCGGGATTCGGGATTCGGGATTCTGAGTTCTGGGTTCGGGATTCAGCGCTGCCGCCGGAAATAAAACAAATGAATGTCGAACATCGAATCCACCAAGCGGACTGTAAGCATTGAACCTCTAACATCGAATTATGTATTCTGTCTATTTATTTTTTGACGGGATCAACCGGATTTACAGGATAGTGACCTGCTAAACAAATTAATCCTGTTAATCCTGTCATCCTGTCTAAACAAATGTTTCATGCGAGCGCAGCCGCTGGCCTGAAAAGCGGCCAGTTTAATCGCAAATGAAATTTTGTGGTTTTGTATCGGTTGTTTTTGGATCGTGGGAGCGGTTTGTAACCGCGATCTCCCTGATAATCGTGGCCGCAGGCCACCTCCACCAACCACTAATAATATTGGGGTGACTTTATGCATATCGAAATTTTAGATTTAATCGAAGGGGCCAAACAAGCCCGGGGACTGACGGTCATTATCGATGTATTTCGCGCCTTTTCAACCGCCTGCTATGTTGTGAGAAACGGTGCCAGGGAGATAATTCCGGTAGGCGATGTCGAGCTGGCCTACCAGTTAAAAGAAGAAAATTCAGACTGTGTTTTAATGGGAGAGCGAAAGGGCAAAATACTGCCCGGATTTGATTACGGCAATTCGCCGACTGAAATCAAGGCGATCGATTTTTCAGGTAAAACTATCATACAGACGACCTCTGCTGGAACCCAGGGGTTTGCCAATGCCCAAGAGGCAGATGAGTTGATATCCGGCAGCTTTGTCAATGCAGGGGCAATCGTTTCATATATTAAAAAGAAGGCACCCGAGAGAGTGTCTCTGGTTTGTATGGGGACATGGGCAGTCACACCCGCTGATGAAGACAGGCTTTGTGCAGAGTATATTACAGATCAACTGAGTAGTAAAAAGCTGAGCAGGGAGGATGTCTACAACAAACTTAAGGTTGCGAAAACCTCAAAGATATTTTTTGATCCTGACATTAAATGGGCTCCCGAAAAAGATTTCGATCTTTGCTTAAATATCGGGCTTTGCAATTTTGTGCTGAAAGCGGAAAAAATTGAGAATGGGTTGTTGGCTCTTCGACCAATTTATAGCAGATAGTAAAGCCTTAAACCTCAAACCTTTTTTTTAAACTATCAAAACCGGATTGATAGACGCTCGAAAGAAAAAAGTCTGTCTGCTCTTTTCCATCATGCCCAGGTTCGATTTCAAATGTTACTGACCACTCAAAAAAGGTAATATTTCCATCAACGACTGGTCTAAGTCTCATTGTTGAAATATAGTCAAAGACTGGCATATCTGATTCTAAAATATTGTAAACAATAGAATAATCCTTTTTTGAATAACCTAATAGCTGCTCACGAACACGTTCTCCACTATCTTTTAAAGTAAGCTCACGTATGCAGCCAACAGCCCCATTTGCATATCCTTCCTCTATGCGGCTGGATTGAATCATCGGGTGCCATTCTGATAGTCCATTGAAATCCTTAATTTGATTCCATACAGTTTCTATTGGCGCATTGACTACAGTGCTCGTATAACCTTGAAACATAGCCTCTTCTCCTTAAGATTAATTTCAGATCTGTATCATTATTTCATGGAATATTGGGAAAGCTTATAACATAGATATGGTGTCGGACCAAGCTAGGAAATAGTAATTACGCGAAATATTTCGGAGACAAGGCGGAAATAGGCCCAATAACAAGGAGAGAATAGTAGAAGCGGCAGCATTTGAAAGCTATTTTGCCATTAAAAATTCATCTAATTTAAAACGGCTATGGTTAAAGATTTGAATTCTAATAGCACTGGTGCCATAGTTGGTTTTCCGTTATGATTCAATTCTGCAGATGGCAATTTTTTTCCGGACAAATCGAATCGTATAGGGATTGTTTCAGCCACTACATAGCGCATATTATATTTTCAGAAGGGATATTTTGGATTTTATAAATTACATAACAGAGTTGCCGCCGGGAGTCAGTTTGCTTGCAGTTGTAACTGCAATGCTGGTGGGAGTTGCCAAGACGGGCGTCAGCGGCATGGCCATCCTGGTCGTTCCGCTGATAGCCATGGTTTTTCCGGCGAAGGAATCGGTGGGCGCCTTGGTGCCCATGCTGATTACCGGAGATATCCTGGCAGTTATCTACTACTGCCAGCATGCCCAGTGGGGTCAATTGGTTAGATTGGTGCCGGGCATTGCGGCCGGAATGTTAATAGGCGGAATGTTCCTTGCCCGGCTGGATAATGATTCCATGCGATTGTTTTTAGGGATTTTTGTGCTGCTATTGCTCGCCCTCGAAGTGATAACACGACACCTGAAATTAAACGAATTTAAGCGACTGCACTCCGTAGCTTTTCTGATTGGTACCATGGCCGGTTTTGGAACGACCGTCGGCAATGCGGCCGGTCCCATCATGGGTATTTATTTAATCTTGATGGGGCTGGACAAAAGACAACTTATGGGGACCGGCGCCTGGTTTTTTCTGATTGTTAACACAACAAAGCTGCCGATCTTTTTTTATCATGAAATGATCGGTGTCGTTACACTGCAATTTTTTGCCTGTATGCTGCCTTTTGTGGTTCTCGGAACATTTTTCGGCCGCAGGCTGCTGACGGTTCTCTCCCAAAAAATATTTAATTATCTGGTCCTAATATTTGCGGGCGTATCATCAGTGATGCTTCTTTTATTCTAAATTAATCCGCCCATAGAATTAATTATTGTATTGAAAATCAAACTAATAGTTGCTACACGCGGGGTTGATTAATAACATAGAACTGTTTATTCGTGGACTTGACACATCCATAGATTTCCTAAATAGTCAAAGCCAGAGGCTTAAAAACAGTGAAAAAAAACGTGCAAAATTTTGATTTGATTATTGTGGGGGCGGGCTCCGGCAACATGATCCCGGTGCCTGAACTGGATAATTGGCGTCTTGCAATTGTGGAGCCGGATAAGTTCGGGGGCACCTGTTTGAATCGCGGATGCATTCCGTCCAAGATGTTGCTGTATCCATCTGAGGTGGTCGAAACGACCCGCCACGCGGCCAAACTAGGTGTGCACCACACACTCGACCGGGTAGATTGGCACCACATCGTAAACCGGGTGTGGCAAAAAATTGATCCGATCGCCGAGGCCGGATCCGCCTACCGGCAATCTCAGCCACACATCACGGTCTACGATCAACCCGCCCGGTTTGTTGAACCTCAAGTGCTGCAAACCGGTTCACACCGCATTACGGCGGATCGCATTCTACTGGGTGCGGGGGCCCGGCCAGTGGTACCGGATCTCACTGGTTTGGACACCGTGCCGTACCACACCTCGGACACTGTGATGCGATTAGCCACACAACCAGGGTCTATCCTGATCATCGGCGGCGGTTATATTGGGGCGGAGATGGCAAGTTTTTTCGGCGGTCTAGGCACCCATGTAACCTTGGTGGATCGGGGCGGAGCCTTGATCAAGAATGAAGATGAAGAGATCGCCCAGGCGTTCACGAACATTTACAAGCGCCGCTTTGACATCCTGCTGCACGCGCAGGCCCGGCAGATGAGACCCTCTGCCGATGGGGTCACCGCTACCTTTGATATCGAAGGGCGCTCCCACGAGGTGACAGCACAGATCTTGCTTTTTGCCGCTGGTCGGCGGCCCAACTCAGACCGGTTAAATGTTAAGGAGGCCGGCCTGGAAGTGGATGACCGCGGTCGGGTCAGAGTCAATGCGTATATGGAAACGTCTACCCCCGGTATCTATGCCTTTGGCGATCTCGCCTCGCCTTACCAACTCAAGCATATTGCCAATGCTGAAGCCCGGCTTATTTCAAAGCGGCTCACGGGCGGCGCCAGAATCCCGGTGGCCTACGACGGCGGACCACATGCAATCTTCAGCCACCCGCAGGTCGCCAGTGTCGGCCTGACAGAACGCGCAGCCCAGCAACGCGGCGTGGACCACGTAACGGCGACGCGCAAGTATGCGGATACGGCCTATGGGTGGGCCAGTGAAGATACCGACAGCTTTGTTAAATTGGTGGCGGATCCCGCCACCCGAAGATTACTCGGGGCTCATATTATCGGGCCGCAGGCCTCCCTGTTGATTCAGCCCCTGGTGCAGGGGATGAAGTACGGACAGACCGTCGATGAGATGGCACAGGTGATCTACATCCATCCAGCTTTAACCGAAGTAGTGGAGCAGGCGCTCTTGGAATTGTAATCCAAATTTTTAAGAAAGTACTGGGGTCACGGTGAACGCCTGAAAACTAGGGATCTATGCAAAAAAATAACACTGTTATTAAGCTTAAAATTATGTTTTTGACACCAAAAAGGACGCTTTAAGGAAAAGCCAACCACTGGATTTGCACTAAACTGCCTTTTCCCTTAAGTGCATCTTTCCGACCGCAAAAAGGGCATTCTAAGGCCGGATAACGGCCTTGATTTTAAGCTTATGCCCTAGTTTGCGGCATTCTACCTCGGTCCGATCCCACCAACATCCTTAAAAACCGTAAAGCCGAGGAGTCCCTTTAATCCGACAATGCCTTATACCAACTGACCGAATTGCTCAGGCGGCTACCAAAGTATCTGGTATAAATTCTTTCCATCTATTTTCCCGAATCCCCCGCTTCAAATGCTTTAGCGCCGGCATTGTATGCCTTTGTAATTTCAACTAAGGCGTCTAATTTCCTGCCGGCTACATCCAGTTCATGGGCCCGGGCAAGACCCAGTGCAATGGGTTCAGCCTCATCAGGCGGCAGCCCCTGAACCGCAAGATCCGCGAGTAAACGACGCTCATCGGCTCGACTCAAACCCAAGTAAGGTAAGGCGTCGTACCATAATAATTTATCTTCCAACCCCTGAAACCGGGCACGCGTGATGGCCATTTTTGCAATTTCTCCTCCCAGTGCCATATGTTTAACAGAAGGCTACTTCAACGGTACCCAGACTTCCGAAATCGGCCACGATCTCGTCGCCCGATTCTGCAAGATAGATATCCGTGCAGACCCCGGTGCTGACAAGATCGCCGGTCTTTAACATCTTGTCCTGTTCGCATAGGGTATTGGCCAGCCAGACCAGGGAATTCAAGGGGTGTCCCAGAACCGCGGCACCTGTGCCAATGAGTTTCTCCGTACTGTTGACCAGAAGACGCACCTCGTGGGAGGCCAGGTCAATGTTGTGCCATGCTTCGACAGTTTTTCCACGGACCCAACCGCTGTTGCACCCGTTGTCCGATATGAGGGAAGGCAACGGCACCTCCGTCCAGACTGTATACCGGGTGTCCACGAGTTCGATGGAAGGTAGAATCGCCGCCACCGCGTCGGCCACGGATCCCCTGCTATAGGGGGCGCCTTCCCCGGGCAAATCTCTTGCCACTTGAAACGAAAATTCAGCTTCGATAACCCGCATGGAAAAATTCTTCGCGTTGAGTCTCGCCGGGCTTTGATACACAAAAGGCGAGAGCAGCCTTCCGTAAAAGGGCGTGTCAGTGCCCAGAAGCTCCTGAGCAAGCTTGTTGGTGCAGGCCACCTTGTATCCGACCTTATGGCCACCGTGTTTCTCAAGCAGCCGATTCACCACTTCTTCCTGTACAGCGTATCCCGCCGCAACATCAGCCGGCTGAAAGGTTTCAGGAATCCGGGGTTCCTGGTGAACTGCAAATCTCAGGTCTGCGATAAATTCAGCGGCTTTAGAAATCGGGTCCATATGTCCTCCTTGAAGGTCTCGACCGCTCTACCGGACGGTAAAATCCATGTGGGTGCTGATAGGCGCTGTGAAGAACAGGGCACCCGGGTTTAATAGATCATCGGGATCAAATAAGTTTTTTATCTCGCGCAGGTAGGCAAAGGCAGGACCCAGTTCCTGTTCGAGGTAGACTGAGCGGGAGCGACCGGCGTTGTGCTCTCCCACCAGCGTGCCGCGGTATTTTTGCAGGATATTAAATGACTCCTGTGAAACCGTTTCGATTTGTTCTTTCAGATTTTTGCTGGCCGGATCGAAGTAGGGCCGGGCATGAATACTGCCGAAGCCCGCATGTCCGTAAAATGATATTTCAATATTCAATCGCCGCATCAACTCTGTGAGATCCTGAATCACCGGCCCAAAATCTTTTACATGGATTGCGATATCATCGATGATGGGCAACAGCAGTAAATTGTTCTGACGACAATATTTCAAAAGAGACGGCAGGATTCGGCGACGGTCCTGCCATAGTGCCGATTCCTCCTGGCTGCCGGCACTGAATTCCCAGAGGCGCGAGATATCAAAGTCTTCGATAATTTTACGGCCTGCCTGAACTTTATCGCTCGAGTCGTCAAACTCGGCCACCAGGGTGGCAGCAATGTCCGGATCCTCCAGGTTGAGAATTTTGCCGTTGACGAGCCGGCAGCAGGAGGCATCCGAGTATTCGAGTGCGGCCGGATCCAGTTTTTTTATCTGCAGGGAGGCCTCGGTGAATTCATCATAATTTCTGAAATGAGCCACCAGGGTTCCTTTCGATGGTCGATGCCGGAGCAATTTCAGTCGTATCTCGGTGACGATTCCCAGCGTGCCGATACTGCCGATCAGCAAATGCGCTGCCAAATCCCTGATATCGGTATATCGTTCAAAGGCCTTTAGATTGTAACCGCCGGCAATATAGGCCCTGCCGTCCACAATCTTGCGGCTTGGCGCATCGGCCAAATATTTTTGCTGGATTCGGCGCAGTCCGGTCTCTAAATAGTCAGGTAGGGACCGGGTTGTATCAACCATCTCTCCCCGGACCGTAATAAATCTCAAAGAGGTCACAAAATCATCGAGGGTTCCGTATTTGGCGGTCTTAGGACCGGTTGCACGGGTACCGACGTTGCCGCCCAGCGCGCACACGGCGCTGCTCGAAGGGATGGCCGGCAGCATGAGATGGCGATCATTTAATTCATTTACCAGGCTGGCCAGAATCATTCCCGGCTCCACGATTGTTTCCTCCCCCACCGTCTTCAACCGGTTGAGGTGTTTTTTAAAATTCAGAATGATTCCCGGTCCGATTGAAGCCCCGCTGAGATCGCTGCCACCTGAGCGGGGTACAATGCTGAGGCCTTCGTTTTTGGCAAACAACAAGGTCTTGATAACATCTTCCTCGTTTTTAGGTTCTACGACCAGAGCCGGCAATATCCGGTAGGCACTCATATCGCGGCTGAATTTTTCGAGGGTCGTCGTGTGGTTATGCCAATCGCCGGTGATCTTTAGTTGAGATAGGTCCATATTGTAAGCGTTCCGGGTTCAGGGTTCAAGGTTAATAGGTTCGGATTTAGATCTGTGTTAAATGTTAAATTTTGGATTGGTGATATCGCTCGCGCAGCGCAGGTGCTTGTGCCGCGTGTCGCTCTATCCATTAATAAAATAGACAGAATACCATAAATCCAAAATCCGCAATCCAAAATCTAAAATAATGTCACCCTATCCATAAAACAACCTCACAAGCGACATCGGGATGGCGGGGACGTAGGTGATCAGCAGGAGTACCGCCACGATGACGGCTACAAAAAAGACATTGATGCGACTGACTTCCCAGATATCCGCTTTGGCCACCGAACAGGCGGTGATCAGCACGCTGGCCACCGGCGGTGTTTGCTGGCCGATACCCAGATTGAGGGTCACGACAAGCCCGAAATGAACCGGGTCGATGCCCACTGCATATACCAGCGGCATGACTATCGGCACCACCAGGATAATGGCGGCCGCCGAGTGCAGAAACAATCCAACCACTAGAAAAAACACATTCAGCAGGGCCAGCACCAGATATCGGTTATTCGTCCAACTCATGATGGCCTGAGCCAGTTGCTGGGGGACCTGCTGCTCGGTGAGATAGTTGCCCACCAGCGCCGATGATGCCACCAACAGCATGACCACGGCCGTTGATATGCCGCCATCGATGATCGCGCTGCGAAGGTGCCGCCAGTTGAGTTCACGGTAGATGACGCCGCCGATAAAAAGCGAAGCCGCCACGGCCAGTCCGGCCCCCTCGGTTGCTGTAACGACACCACCGAAGATTCCTCCCAGTATGATGAGCGGAAGCAAAAATGCCCAGGAAGCCTCTTTAAAGGTAAACCACAATCGTTTGAGTTGGAAAGTTTCTTCGACTGGGTAATTGTAACGACGCGCAAACCAATAGCAGACCCCCATCATAATGGTACCGCCCAGGACACCGGGTACGATGCCGGCCACAAACAGCTGGACAACGGAGCTGTCCGACATGACTGCATAAAGAATCATGGGGATCGAGGGGGGGATGATGATCGCAATGGTGGCCGAAGAAGATGTTACGGCCGCCGCAAAACCCCGTGGATACCCTCTTTTCTTCATGGCTGGAATGAGGATCGAGCCCAAAGCGGCCACATCGGCCACAGCCGAGCCGGACATCTCGGCAAAAAACATTGAGGCCGCGACATTGACCATAGCCAGACCGCCCTTGATAAAGCCGAATAAGGCCGAAGCAAACGCAATCAACCGTTTAGAGATCCCGGAGGTATTCATGATGGCACCGGCGAAAATGAACAGAGGAATCGCCAGCAGTGGAAATTTGGTGGAGCCGTCAAACATCACCAGCGCCACATTGGGCAATATATCCACTCCCTGGGTCAAAACCATGGCTACCACCGCCACCACGGCCAGAGCCACCGCAATTGGAACATTAATGAAAATCAGGGCAAACAATCCGATGAGCATTAAAAAGAGGGTCATTTTGAGGGCACCTCCGTGAGCGCTTCCGCTTGAGTATCCGTTTGCCCCGGTATATCATGATTGGCAAACCCATCATGTTTTTTGGCCTTCTTAATTACCTCAGGTATTCCAAGCGCTTCGGCGATAAAGAAAAGAACTGCACCAATGGGGATAACCGACTGTGTCAAACGGGTTGGGACCTGGGGCAGGCTGACCAGCGTGTCGCCTTCAAGAATGATCAGCACATCGATTCCGACCCAGGCCAGCAGGGCGAAGAAGCCAAGAATGCAAAATTCACTGAAGATAATAAACGGTATCCGCATTCCGGGCTTCATGGCTGCGATGAGTCCCGCAAATCCGATATGGCCGCGGTGAAGGGCTGCCAGGGCGGCACCGTAATAGGTCAGCCAGGCCAATAGAATGGATGCGATTTCATCATACCAGCTTAACGACGCGCCCCCTTTGCGGTAAGCGACGGCCACTAGAACGATAATGGTCAGGGCCGACATCAGAATTATAACGATGGTCTCGAGCAAGCGTTCGAATCCTTTGCGAAATCGAGTGTACAAGTACACCTCCCCTTATTTATTGAAGAATGAAGATTGAATAATAGTAGGTTTCAGGTGTCAGGAAAAAAAGGTGCGAAATCCTGACACCTGAACACTGACACCTGAAACCTCTGAATTATCAACGTACACGGTAACATCGACAAAAAATTGTCGATGTGATGCCGCTAAGCGCCTAGTACATACTTCCCAATGCCTGGGCTGCTTTGACAAGTTCATCTCCGCCGGTCACGCTCTTGCCGAATTCCTCATAGATAGCACTGCTGGCTCGAATAAAGGCATCCTTATCGGCCTTGTTGATTTCAACTGCGCCCGCCACCTTTTTCAGCAGATCATCGTCGAGCTGGGCCGCTTTCATGTATACAAATTCCTGCATACCCTGGGCAATGGCCTGAATTTTTCCGCGCACATCGGCCGGTATCTTAGCCCAGTGTTTTTTGCTGACCGTTACATAGGGTTTCCTGAAAAAGTCGTAGATCTGGCAAAATTCCGGGCTTAGCGAATTCTGGCTTCTGTAAAATGCATCCGCCTGGAGTCACGAGCCGTTTAGAATCACCTTAACGCAACTATA